>JFJP01040715.1_pt1 | contig 29531 bp, 38 predicted proteins | sample 431651 | NCBI WGS metagenome assembly JFJP01 (sample SAMN02602958, study PRJNA72255) | Microbial mat metagenome, whole genome shotgun sequencing project. | biome: fresh water; feature: sink hole; material: water; isolation source: purple microbial (photo- and chemosynthetic) mats found in... | reverse complement strand
TAAATAGTGCTATCAAAGTCATAACCAATTATTAAATTGTTATGAGTATTATATTCACGCTTAAGTCGATCGATAGCTAATCTATCGTTTAAATAACTGTTCATAAATCGTATAGTTTAACAATGTCAATAATTTTTAATGGCTGAAAACTAGGTAAAGCAGAAGTAATAGAGTATGGAGTATAAGTCCAACTGTTAGTTGTAGTAATTGTAGCGTAATGAGCTAGTAGTTCTATTGTTCCTTTAGAAAATATTCCATGCGATACTACAAGATGTATGTTACCGGCATTATTTTCTTTCAATACTTTAGCTATTTCTATAAAAGTACGACCTCCGTCGCATATGTCATCTACTATTACACAATCAATACCCTTAAGATCTTGTTTGTTAGTAAAAACAAAATTAGTCAGAATGCCGGTTTTCATATCACGTTGCTTACGAAAATATAAGATATCATCCTGTCCCTGCGCTTCTACATGCGCATCAGTAGGAAAACTTTTTGCTAATGCTTCTATTTTCTTTGCGGCACCAGCATCGGGCGATACTAGACAAAAATCACCAGGTATCCAACTACAAACGGAGGCAACAAACTTATGATTATTCAGCACAACACAATTGTTAATAAGTGCTGGAGCTACTTCCGAGTGAGGATCAAATATAATTACTTCATCTAGGCTAAGTGAGTTGATTAAATCTGCATATACTTTGACAGACAGCGGCTCCACAATTCCTTCGGCAACCCTATCTTGGCGCGCACCAGGAAAATAAGGAAGTACTAGAGATAATTTCCATACATTAGCTCTACGTAATGCATCAACAGTCATGAACAGTACGCCAAGATCGTTAAACGAAGTTATGACATGATATATTCTGATTGGTAAGTTATGGAAATTCTCTGGAAACTCAGCAGTAGTATGCGCGTCAGTAATCTTTACATGAGGCTCTCCGCCGGGAAATGTAAATACTTCTGCAATTATATCTTCGTTCGATCTATCATAATTGTCTGATAGATATAGCTTATAACATTCTTCAGTTCCAAACAATGGCTTCATAATTTTTAAGTTTTAATAACTCATTACAATCTTTAAAACAGTTGCATCCAAGAAATGGATGTGCTGTGTTTAACGGCGACGGATGTCCGGCTCTAAGTATGTGATGAGTAGGATTAGTAATCTGAGGTATATACCCCTGAGCATAATTGCCCCAGAGCATCCACACTAAATCTTGTTTAGTATTAAGTGCATTTATAACCAGCGTAGTAAATGGTTTCCACAGCTCAATATGTCCGCCGGGGATACCTTGTTGTACAGAATGCGCTGTATTAATTAAAAGAACTCCTTGTCTAGCCCAATTATAAAGATTAGGGTTAGCTTCATAGAATTCAGTTCTAGCAACTTCGGCTAGGATAGGACGTAGAGATGGAGAAATTTTCTTTTTCTTAAATTCATCTTTAGCTCCGTTACCAAAACAAAGTCCGTTGTAAGACCCATCGTGATAAGGATCTTGTCCAAGTACCACAACCTTAACAGATTGTAGTGGAGTTTCTCTGAATGCTTGAAAAAGTAAATCACTTCCAGCCTCAGGTAATACAATTTGCTCTTGTCTTAAAACAACTAACTGAGATCCGATCGAAGTCAGAATCTCAATCAATTGTATGGCACCTAGAGCTTTTATCCAGTCTTCTGGAAAATATTTCTCTAACATATTATTTTTGTTTTATGAGCATATTGGACATGACATTTGACCACAATCGCAGCCATTAGATGTCCATGCCGCAGCTCGTGTAACAGCTGTATATACTTTATCTATAATTAGTTGTTTATCTTTTGCACTAAGAATTACTCCATTAGCTATCAACCCTCTAATTATTTCTTCTGCTGTAACAGTATTATGAGTCCAATTAACTCCTCCGTCTTGCATATTAAAATAAATTTAAGCTGATTTTAGTTAATTTATCCAAAACTTCCACTAAGTTAAGTGGGAAATAGTTATTTGCATCAACTCCTACATCAAATGATAGCCCTGTGTTGTTGAACCTTCCATGTACATGCCCGTATAGGTGACCTGAACCATGTATTTTACGATCCCAACTAGCTATAGGATAGTGACATAGAACTAGATGAACGTTTGGATAACTTTCTGAATCAAATGTAAAATTCTTAATTTGTGTTACTTCTTTCCATATGGTAGAAGTGTCAATGTTTCTATCATGGTTACCAGTAATAAGTATCTTATTGCCATGTAACCTATGAAGTAATGGTTCGGTCTTGACTTTATTAGCCATGCTAACATCTCCAAGAATGTAGAGTGTATCGTTCTTAGCTACTACTGAGTTAAATCTTTCAAGTAGCCACTCGTCGTGCTCCTCTTTAGAGATGGGACGAGAACAGATATCTACAATCTTAGGATGAAGCCAATGTAAATCAGCAGTGAACCATATATGTTGAGCTTCTTTATTTTGTCTCATTTTATTTTTGTTAGTTTAACTGAATGTGTCTTTTTATTAGTCACGTTCTCAGGTTTAAGTGGTAATACATCGATTACAAGCATACCAACGTCATTCTTATCAAAACATCCTATAGCATAGGCTAGTTGTTCACAGTCTATACTTAGCGTCATTCCTCCGTGCTCATGTCCATTAATAGGAAACGCTAGAGCTGAACCAATGTATTTTTCCATAATTATAATGTTGTTATTGTACAAGCTCCGCCGGCACACGCAAGTTCTCCAGTTAAATTAGTATTATCATCTATTTCAATAATCTTACTAAGATCAATTGAAACAAGTGATTTAAGTAACTCTTCGTATTCTTCTTTAGTACAGTCTTCGAATGGAGCTTGAATGTAGGTATGGTCTGAGTATGGTAGCACAGAAAGTCCATTATAAAATTTCCGATTGTTCCACATCCAGTCACCAACTATATCCCACTCATCTGGTTTTACAGAAATAGTAGCAGATACATTATGAGTATTACTTCCTGCCACATGACCGGATTTGATCCAAGAGTTGTGTATTTGTTTAATACGTTCGAGCAAATTAACTGCTGTTTCAGTACGTAAGATTGCACCTTCTGGCGCACGTTGTGGAATACTAATAACAGCTGTATCGTGCGGTCTGAAATATTCATCTTCAATTAGGTTAGGGTGATTAATAGCTAAGTATGTATAAATAGACTCGTTCTTGCCAACACGAAGTCTACGTTTGTAATAATTATTATGCCAAGCATGTATGCCTGAGGAAGTACCTAGCACCAGAGACGTGGTACCTGCAGGCTTAACTACAGTACATCTCGTTGCATGATTAATGCCAATAATGTCAGCTACTCTGATATTTTCCGCAACGACTATTTTCGCAGCCTGGCTGGCATCTAAATCTAGCACTGGTCCACTAGCTATACCGGTAAGAGAGACGCCTAGCAAAGCTTCTTTCTCTGTAGTACGTTTCCATATTGGTCTGAGATAGTGAAAGTCAGTATAGCTTGCTTGAAGTGTTCCGATGAAAGACGCAGCTTTAGCTCTTGCATCAAGTTCTTCTTGAGTTTCAAGATTACCACCATCAATCTCATCAAGATTACAGAATTGGAAAGGTCTAAGACTTACTTCGTTACATGGATTGCATCCAAGGTCTTTATCGTTACTAAAGTAAAAGCCAGGCTCGCCGGATCCACTCTTCTTAATACGTTCCCATAACTCAAGGAAATACTCCTTAGTTATTTTATGTCGCATTAAGTAGACTGAATTGTTGGCTCTACCACGCTGGGGATTTATCTCCCACCAGTTTCCACTTTTACATCCAAGCATCTCATCGTCTGTTGCTGAAAATAGACATATCAATGCGGCTCTACGAATTCCTCCGGCTAGCACTGCATCTGCAATATGACATACTATATCATGAACTTCTAGTGAAGTTAACTTGTCTCCGTTCTGTTTAGTCTCAAGAATTCCCTCAATCTTAATAAGACATTCTTTCAGCGGTTGAGGTCCCGGAGCTTTACCCCCAGACGTAACCAGACGAGCACCTTTGGCTCTAATATCTCTAAAGTCAAATAAAGGTTTACTTCCACCAAGGAAATAAGCTTTCATTAAAACTAATATAGAGTCTGACCAGCCCTCGATAGAATCTCCAATTAAGAATCTTCTTGTTTTGCCGGCGACAGGCTTTCTAATTTCCGGAAGTTTTTCAATATGGTGATGTTGTACAGAGTATCCAAGACCGGTTCCCCCGAGTAAGAGAAACATGATCTCTGAGAATACTCTATAGTCATCGATGGGGGCATAAGCACAATTGTACATTCTACTTGGACTAATCTCTATAGGTTTGCCGGCAAATTGTAAGCCCCTCATCGATGGTAATACTTTCTTTAAATAGACAAATTTATAATTATCTCTAATCTCTTGTTCTAGTGCCGGAAATTTTTTAATATGCATCTCCATATTGCGAGTCACTAGCTCTTCCCAAGTCTCACGTCTGTTAAGTTTGGGCAAGTACTTTGCATACTTCATATGCACTGTAATTTCACTAAGTATCTCATTCGCAATATTTGCGCTAGATATATCTTTCATTTCACTCATTTTGTTGTATAATTTGTCATATTAATAATACCTATTAGATAGATATTATAGTAAAATTTACGCCGATAATGGCGTTTTCTCGAGTTTTTTTACCATTTTCTTTAGTAAATCGAACTCACTATAGCACATAGATATTGTTTGGTAATTACCCTTGCGTGCTAAATTTAATTCAAATCCTTCTCCATTAGTCCAAGCATGTATCATTAGCATACTTTTTTGTACTAAATCATCGGCATACATAGCTTTAGCCGCAACCACTTTTAGTTTTTCTTTTTCCATAATTAATAGAATAATTTTTCTCCGTTAGGTCCGTTAACAAAGTTTGAATTGGACCAAGTTACAACTAAGGATTCAATTTCATCTTGTATAAACGTATCATTTATGTTTTTTAGGTCTTCCATATAAAATCTAACATGACGGTCTAGAACTTTCTTCGGCTCACCACAATGTGTAAAGTTATATACATTTAATTTTTCTCGTTGACTATCTTTAAGAGCTATATCGACTCTAAATAAATCTTTTTCCATAATTAAAAATCCTCTTCTTTAATACAATGATATAACTTACCATGACGTAATGAATCATAGACATCGCTAGCCCGTTTTTGTGAATACCAAAGTGCCGATGATACGACATAATTATATCCATGATCAATTAATATTCCTTTATGTTCATTCGCTAATTGTAAAAGCTGTTCCATATTAGCAATTTTAGCGCCTCTGTAACGATTCTTAGTTACTTTAAGACATCCATGCATTGGAGGACCAAACGTTAAAGGATCCGGCGGTGTATATACATATTGAGTTGCTGTAGCAGAAGTAGCACTTGTTACAGATGTTGCCATAGTTTATAATTTATTTAAAATTAATCGCGGGACAGCCTCGAACTGTCAACCTACTCCTTACAATGAAGCGCTCTCCCTTAAGCTACTACGCGATTAATTAATATTGTTACGCAGGATTACTGGTTTACTATGATTATTTCTAACCCTTTTTTAGGTGCACCCAGGTGGTCCCATAGTCTAACAGCTGAACTTATCGAGTTTTGTAACAATATAAGTTTATAATTCTAATATTTGTTCTGGTCTAAATAGAGCCAGCATATATTGAACTGCAAATGATTTTGGTTCGTGTCTGAACTGAGTGAGGCTTCGCTCGTCATCAGTATGTTCTTCAAATTCAAAATCATATCCTACATTATCTCTAATATAGTCGCATAATTCTTTATAAATAGATGTTTGAACTCCTAATACAATCTTGTTACGTGATGGTGCGTAGTTAAATACATCACCTTCATTCTTAACTTGACTATGAATAAAGTTCAGTAATTCATTGTTCGCTCCGTTCTCAGCGGTATTGCGATCAAATTTAAACAGATATACTATCATGTTTGTTATTATTGCTAATTGGTACTTTCCTTTAGAAGTTTAAGTACAGCAATAAAGTCCTTTAAGCTATATACCAAGTATCCGGTATAGCCTTTCAGTTTGAAAAGCTTCCAACGAACTCTAAAAAGTTCATCAGCAAATCCCTTTACTTCGATATAAGCGTCGTATTCAGGCAAGTAATAATCAGGAGTGTACTTGATATTACGTTGCTTTACCTTCGAAATCTTAGCTGGCTTACCTTTCTCTGCAGCTTTGAATTCAGTTGTATCACAGTCTTCACATAATATAAGCTCTTTTTCATAGACATGTGGTATCTTGTGTGTACACATATAGTCCCACACTTCCCACTCAGGAGTGCTATCAAAGTACATCTCGCCTGGATGTTTTGCAATCCAAGCTGAGAGTTTGCCTTTGATTTTATTCCCTTGTTGATCTACTTTGGCTATGATGACCCTACCTGCGTGTCTTGCCATTCGGATATTATTGAGTTAGATTTTAATATTGTTTTTGCAACAGATGAGGCATTTGTCAAAGCTGATATAGAAACTAAAGTTGGATCTATTATACCAGCATCAAGCCAGTTAACTATTTCACAGTTCTTAAAGTCATATACCTTATCTTCAGCATATAATTTATCTGTTATTTTAGTCTCTGTTGCTACTCCTGCATTAATAGATAAAAGTTTAAATGGTGCATAACAACTAGTTATCAGCAACTGATATCCAAGTTTAGCATCTACACTTAGCTCTTCTGGTTCTGCAGAATAAGTTGCAAAAGCTGCGCGCACTAATGTCATACCACCACCCTGGCTGATTCCGCCATTGATAGCAGCTGATATAGCACTAAGTGCATCCTCTATTCTATCTTTGATTTCGCCAGCTTCGGCTTTAGTTGACGCACCTACCTTAATAGTAGCTACTACATTATACTTAGCCATTCGACGTTGAAGATGTCTTACTAGACCATGATCTAACACCTCACCAACAACTTTGATTTCATCATACTCAGTTTTAAGCTTTCCATAACGCTCTACGGCTTCTTCTCTAAGACTTTCATGAGTTCGGAATAAGATAGTCTCAGACGGAGTAATAATAGCTCTAGAAAGCTCTTCACACTCGCTAGGTACATATGAAGTAAGACTATCAGAAGTCGACCCGTCTGTACTATAGATTGGCACATTAAATATTGCAGATAAATCTTCAAGTATCTCTGCTCTCGACTCGCGTGCAAATCCTTCTGCTTCAACTAAAGCTACATTGGTAATTCTGTTTCTATTATTAATTGAAAAAGTTGTAATAACTTCGTCAGAAAACTCTTTAGCTATAATAATAGATGGAAATGTAGTTCTACTTAATTGTACCACAAGTGATTTAATCTCATTAACAGTTTTAAGTGGACCATTAATAAGAATTAACTCAGCTGGTGCTCTTGCTTCCCATCGCTTGTTACCAAGAATTATAGTATTAGACTCTAATGAAGCTCCACCTTTTATGTCAACAATAGTCTTAAGTTCGTCATGTGCCTCAACATTTACTAATCCATCTGGACCGGCAGCTTTAACAGCAGACATAATAGTCTTTACCACCTTCTCATCGCCATTAGCAGATATCTTTACAACAGACTCTAACAATGTAGAATCTTTAGTAATAGATATACTACTTTCAGTTATGTAGTCAGTAATCTTCTCAAACGCCAGATCAAAGCCATCAAAGAAATCCTTTTTACTTTGAACAGTCTTAAGTTTCTTTAATCCTTCGAGTATTAGTGCTTGTGCGAGAACTACTGATGTAGTAGTTCCATCGCCAACAGAATTAGCAGTCTTTCTAGCTGCTTCTTTAATCAACGCAGCAATTACTTGTTTACGTTGGTCTTTGAAGAAGATAGACTCTGCAACAGTAACACCATCTTTTGTTACGTGAGGAAGCTCGGTCTCATCGTTAGTTATGATTACAGTACACCCGCCGGGACCTAAAGTCGAAATGACCGGTCCGCAGAACTCTCTAACGGTGTTGATGAGTAATTCATTATTCTCATCTAAAAATGTTATTTGTTTTGGTATACTCATTATATTTGTTATTAAATTTAATCAGGTCTATCAATATCAATACATATAGGAAATCTTAGACTACCGTCTGGAGTTTCTCCAAAGTGTCTAATAGTTGCAGCCTTACCTTTAAGTGTTGCTTTGTTTAACAACATATCTTTGGCTACGATCCAAGATCCGCGAATACCACAACCAACATAAGACTTACCGTTCCAAATTATTACAGTACCAGCCATACCGGATCTATTTCCAGTTCCTTCGATGATATCTACTACATCAAACTCTTCAGTAATAAATTGTTTGATTTTAATAAGATGCTTACTACGCTTGTTTTCGTATGGAGCATTATAAGAACGAACAATTGATCCTTCATAACCATCGGCGATATGTTTTTGATTCATAGCCAATAATTCTTCTTCAGAAGTTGCTACTTGATAGTTTACCACACGAATCCTATAACTTACAGGAATTATATTATCAATAAGAATCTTACGTTCGTATGCAGGCATTAACGGTTCATCTGCGTCAAATATATCGTAGATGTGGTACTGCAAGACATCTTTGGCAATCTCTTCCTGAGCTTTGTCAAGTGTGGTACGACGTGCAATACTCATTAAAGTATTGAAGTCGTCTTTAAGATCATGGCTATATATCTCACCATCAAGTGTAAAATTAGGATTAGCCAATAAAAACTCTTCCAACTCTTCTGAAATATATTTAGCCGCAGGTACCTCTTTACCTTTTCTGCTTAGATAAGAATCTACTTGATTAACAAGTCTCATCCCATCTAATTTAGGATCAACAAGGGCAGGATTCTTCTCAGATATCACGAATGCAGGTTTAACTTTACTTCGTTCTGTAGCAAGCATGACTTGAAAGAACTGTTCCGGATTAGCTATACACTCGGCTTCTGTCTTATAATAATTTGATGTTAACTTTTTATCAATACGGGCTTGTGCCTCTGCAATGGCTTGTTGAGCCGGAAGCAACTGATTTGATCTACCTTCGTTCTTGGTAGTACAAACTGTCCACTTCGACTCTACTTTCTTACCATCTTTAGTACCGGTAATCATTCTATACTGCTCACCTTCAATTTCTATCTGGTATGTTCGTATCTTATCGGTACTATCAAATTTATATAAAATATCAGTTAACATTTTAGTGTGCTGCAGGAACGAGCATTGCCTTACGTTTCTCAGTACTAATAAGAGTATCTTTAGCTCTATTGACTGCTCCGCAAGATTTACATCTCATTTCTGGGAATGCATTTTGTTGGGTAGTATAAATTGATTGAGTTAGCTCTAAGTCCTCACTACCGCAATTAGGACAACAAGAGTTATCTGAATTATTAAATACAGATAGATTAGGATGACCTTTCATCCACGGTCTTAGTACGATATAAGTATCCTGCAGAACATCGATATCTCCGATACAATACTCTTGCATATAGTTCAAAGCTTCCTGAACACCTTTCTCACACTCAATCCAGAGACTATATGTGGTACCAAGCTTTTCTTTCTCAGTAAGTGTCTTTCCAAGAAACTTAAGAGCATTAGATGCAAAAGCAAACTGTTTGGAAACGACCCTATAAGTATCAAGACTTCTGAACGATGATAGTGGAGGTAATCCATTCATAATCATTCTGGTCTTAATCTTAGGATGATCAAACTTATCGCCATTGTGTGTAACAATAACGTCAGCAGCTTCCATCAGGGGCCATAGATCCTCGAGAATTCTTTTATCATCGCGTGCAAGTGCTTCTTCAGGAGTTACAAACGATGAGTAAGTTAGATTACTACCTTCCCACCTTGCAGCCCAGCCGTAGATAAAGAAATCTTTGATAATTTGTTCTGGACCAACGTGAACTTTATATCCAAGCTGCCATATACCAACAATCATTCTAGCTGTTTCAATATCAAGATATAGAATCTTAGCTTTGCGATTAAGTACAGCAATCTTTGCTGCAACATCTGCAACCAGCATATCAGCAAGTTTGTCGATAAGATCGTTATTACTATCGATCTGATCTTGTACATCATCAACTAAATCTGTATCAATATCGAGTTCATTTTTAATTTCGCCAACGTAACGTCTGATAGTTCTATGTGATAAGTTAGTAACCTTATCTTCAATAATCATATCTGCAATATCAGTCGCATGTGATGTAGGATTTTTAATTACATATTCTTTTACAATATCATGAATGTCATCATTTCTAAATTGAGTTTCTGGTAATTCCGGAAACATCTTTTTAACATGCTCTAAGCCGGACTGAACTCCATGGCTATACACATAATCACTAATATCTTTATCCATAACAGTAGTTTTACCGTTAACAATAATTTCAGTAGTGCTGACCCAACGAATTTTAAATACATCGTTAGTAAACTGTAATACAGAATCTTTTCCTGCAGCATCGTAATCCATTACTACATAAATAGTAGCATATCTATTAGCAAGATAATCTAAGTAATCTTGTGTAAAGAATTGTCCTTCTCCTTGCGGGGAAATTGAATCACAATGGATCAACGACTTAAATGCTTGAATGTCTTTACTTGATTTAGTTATAATCAAAACATCTGTGCGAGTACATTGCTCTTCTCCTATTATATAGTGCCCGGGACAAGTATTGCGCCATTTAAAATCTATACTCTCAGGACAATAAAGTTTTACTTTATCGTAAACAATCTGTGCAAAAGCTAGGTCTGTGGATCTAAATGTATGTTTTACAGTTAAATCTTCATTTAACAGATATTGTACACTACGAATTTTTGCTTCATCAAAGTCTTTAGTATCTATTCCACGCTCGCACCACCACAAACGATCACGTCTTGTAAATGGTCTTGATGAAAATAAAATAACTTTAGCTTTTCTTGCTTCTTCGTAATCCAACTGACGAGGTTTTCTCGGTAGTTTATCCTTTGTATCGAATAGTCCTAGTCCGAGTTCGTCGTCTATAAACTTAACAATTTCAAGACGAGTTGTAAGATCAATACCGTATTTTTGTACTGCAAATAGCTTTACAAACTTAAATACGTTTCCACTTCCACCTCTAAAGTCTCGCCACCAAACTTCTTCTGGTCTAACATCTTCTTTTTGAGTAGGAATAAAAAGGGAGAAAGATGGTGAATTATCATCCTCTCGTATTGGACTAATTACTGGCTTACCAAGTTCAAATTCGAACCCAGTAAGCTCGCAGTAAATATCATAATCTACAATTTCATCAAGTAGTTTTTCTGTAAGAGTCTTCTTACTTTTAACTAACTCTTGAAATAGGTTCATGGTTATAGTCCACTAAATCCGCCACCTTTAACTACAGCCTTTTCAGGAGCAGCTGCTATAGTAGCACCCGGAGCTTTAGCAGCACCAAGTTCGTCTGGTTTTACTTGTTTTGCAGTACTACTAGCTGACAAAGCTTCGGCACGCATTTTGATTTCTCTTGCGTCGATATCCGGCAAACTCTCCTCGTTATCCATGCTAAGAATCCAACCCTGGACCTTACCAATCTCGAGATATCCTTTCTTATTAACAGTCAATTTACACTTAAGTAATGGACAGTTAGCTCCGATAGTATCTTTTACAAGTTCGTAGAAAGTATCCTGAAGTGCGTCTTGCATTAACTTGGCGCCATCCTTAGTCTTTATAACTTCTTCGATTTCCTTACCGCCTAAGATTTTAAGCAGACCGGTCTCAAATGCAGATATATCAAGTCCCATTGCATCAACAATAGATGCGAGACTTGTCATCTGCTCAACAAAGTTGGTAAGACAGAATTCAGTGGTAGGATCAAGATTCCAATAGTTGAACTCATTCTGAGCTACAACTTTTCTGGTTTCCGGGTCTACTTGACTCAGGGTAATAAAAGTATTTGCTTTGATAGGAAGACCCTTGACTTTCCTAACAGAAGTATCAACTGCGGTTACAATAATATTAGCATTATGTCCAAATTGTAGACGAGCTGACACCGGTGCGGTTATGACTAGTTCTTTAAACAGGTTCATTATAAAATGGTATTTCGTTTAACAATTGGTTATAGACTTAATGCAGCTGATGCTGTTTTAGGAGCAACAGTTGTGTTACCAGCTTTAGAATGATTTTTCAATTCTGATTCTGAAAATTTCAGATTGGTATTTGTGACTGTCATTGGCTCAGCAAATACTCCGTATGAAGAATATGCAACGTTTTCTCCCTTACTATCGGTAGAAAGTTTGAGTCTGATCATAGGAGCATTAACTCCAACAAATGGAGCTATAGCTGTAGTAAATAAATTACTCAGTGTAGATTGAATGGTATTTACATCATTCTTTTTCCACTTTGTCTCTTCAATTTCTGCAACAGTTGTAAATTCAAAATCTTCAAACGCAGTCTCGAAAGCGGTAAAAGCTTCGTCTTCTGTCATGTAACATGAGAGAAGTCCATGGAGTTGTACGCAAAACTCACGAAGATTGCTGAAGAAGAATTCGCTTGTTGGATCTAAAGTCCACCAACCAAGTTCAATCTCATGCTTCTTCTTTTTAGTATCCGGATCAATAGTTGCATATGTAATATACATCATCTTTTTAATCGGAATACCTTTATTTTTGCGCTCATCAGGATCTACTTTGATAATTACAACATTCTCGTGAATGCCTTTACCAAGTTTAGAAACTTTTGCCCTATCAAGTAAAGAACCTGCTAGATTTGTTGTACTCATAATTATATAGTCTTATATTATTAATTAGTATCGTATATTATTTTTAAATTATAGGTTGACTAGGCTTTATATCAAGCACAACTTCTCCCTCTTCATTGACTGTTGCTTCATAGTCTTTTGTATTGTCTACATCAGACATCTCGAGATCTGTATAAGATCCCATAAGAATTTCTGGGAACAAAGCACGAACACTGTAAGCCAGCGCTCTGGCACGCATCATTTCCTTTGGATATTTCTGCCAGTTTTGTTTGCCAGTATATCCAGCAACTTCCATCTGTTTCCAAGTGATTGAAAATGTAGTTTCCATTACTCTATCGGTTACTGGAGATTTCCAATAAAAACGATAGGTAGTTCTTTTATCGACACTACCATCAGGACTTTCAACTGTAGCAAAGTCTTCATCAATGGTCCACTCAATACGTCTACGTTTAAGCATTGCACCCAGCATACTTGAAGATACAACAGGACGTCCGGCTATAACATGAATATTGTTCAGTGCTATATGTGGAGTAAGTCCAAGTTCTTTTCCGTGTTGAACAATAGTTAAAACTTGCTCGGGTGTGCCAATACTATCCGGAAGTAATCCAGACTCGATTATGGTTTTAGCCCATTGCATCATTTCTTCTACATTCTTAAACCCTTCAAGTTTGGTATCTGTGAGTGCGAGAGATGTTGTTTGTGTTTTTTCTTTCATTATTTGACGTTTAATAGAAAATATAATTGTAATTTAAACTACGTCAAATTTATACCGCTTCTGCTTCAGGTTCCACAACCGGTTCTACGATTGCTTCAGCTTCAGGTTCTGGCGGACGTTTATAAAATGGATTTAACCCTACGTTAAATAGCTTATCTTTGACAGTCATAAAACTGTCAATCATTTCAGTCATAGAAACTTCTAACATATAGCTAGTTCCTGGAAGAAACAACAAGCGATCGCTTATGGATTCTGTTCCGTCAACATTTTTTACTACATGCCAAAATCTAAGTGTGTTAAGTCCGCTAGGACTAATATAACAATCACTGTCACTAATAGATCTGAGATAATTACCATTACTTTCGCCAATAGGATTATACAGTACTACTCCTTTATCACAACCACCATAAATACCAAGTTGTCGGTAATTAGGTTCGTTGTCTTTAGGATATTTGCTGTTAGCTCCGTGTGCCGGAGTAATAACAACAGCGTGAAGTTTATGATCCTTCACTAATTCACTGATGAGTGAATTAAATTTATAGTCAAGTTCATTTCCTTGAAGTGTTCGATAACCATCACTTTCGGGAGAAAGGTGGTCAGTCGAGTCTATGACTGCTAATACCAACGGACGTTCATCATCGTCTTCTATTGTATCAATGTAGTCAATAAGTGTCTTATGTATAGACGTTGGTCTAGATACATCAGTTACCACTTGTAATACACCATCGGAAATAACTTCATCAAAAAATATTTGTGCATCATCAATAGCCGCAAGTACAATCGGCTCCTTTTCAATATCAAACAATCTCCCTGGCTGACTATTCAGCGTGGGAATATCAATACGTAGATTATGTACTAACTTAATGTAAGCACATAATAGAGACTGAAACTTCTTGAGAGACGTATCCTTCAGTGAAAAATAGAATATCTTCAGTGGAGGCTTCTCATCTAATTGATTTCTCTGTAACAAAATCCCAAGCACATAGTTTTCATCAACAAATGATGTCTTACCAGATGAAGGTAGTCCAGTTACAACAGTATATTGAGATGGTAATATGTTACCAACTACATTATTATACTTCGGTACCATCGGCATTGCATACCCTTCTTCTTTGTGTTGAAGATGGTATTTCATTTTACTTACTACATCGCTAAATGATTCTATCATAAGGCTTGAGTTTTATTAGCTTCATTGTCGGCACGGATGGCTTCGGCTTGTACAACAGCTCGTTGTTTTTCTTCTAATTTCTCTTTGGCTAATTCATACCAAGGCTCGAAAGCTAGTAAGAATTTGTATGGTTTAGTCATAAAAGATCGATTTTTGTCTAGATCTAAAGTATCTACTACATTATAATATGCTCCGGCTAATAGTAATCCGATATCTTTCTTACGATAAATATCATGAAATTTCTTAGCAACACGAACATGACTATCCCATAGTGTCATACCGTCATAACTAATTCCAAAGAGTTTGTTCCAATTTACATTTGCTTTAATATCTCGAACAGGGAATAGATGTCTAAATATAATAAAATATCTAGCAACAGTCATATCTCCTTTAAAATATTCATCAGCAATAGTCTTTCGGTAAGCATCAGTAAGATGATTCCCGGGAACTAACTTTATTTCTAAATTATGAGCCATACGTAGCGTTTCATCGGTACTACGAGGTTTGGTCTCGAAATTTAAATCGAGCACACCTTGTAACATAGGTCTAGTTCTGAATAATATAGTCTGATTGACTTTATTATCTCGAATTAATCCTTTGCTTACTAATGATAGCGCATCAGCTCCTGTAAGTTCCCAATCGATAGATTCAACTGACGCAAGTAAATATACTGCCTGCTCAAGTGTCAGAGCATGTTCCTTCATAATATCTTTGAGCTCATATATAAATGATGCTCTATTAACAATCTTAGGAATCTCTGGATCTGGTAACGGCTGTAAATTAAATGCTTCGATTATTGATGGAGTTATTTCATCTCCATCTTTAAATCCGATTGGATTAGTGAAAACTTCGTCTATGCTCATCATTTAGTCCACTTTTCTATAATTGTAGTTTCAACTCCAAGTAATCCTGGCTCAATAAATAAGTCAGCTGCTTTACGCATCTCAGCTTCTTGAATTACTTTCCATTGTTCAGCAAAGTCTTTGTGTGCTGAGGCAAGAATTTCATCATGAACTGGTAAATGAAGTTTAACCGGATAGTTGTTTTTAATTATGATATCTCGTAGAGCTACAAGGGCAACTTTAACCATAGAAGCATTACATTCCTGAATCGGGCAATTCATTGAGGCTCTGCCTATTGCAGTCTTATCTTGATCATTTTGTGGATGCTCAAAGAATCGAATTCTGCCTGTTGGCTTCATACCTCTAATATACAAGTTTTGGATACCAAAATCCCTGCTTGTATTAAAATAATCCTTAAGCTTTGAAAATACTTCGAAAAACTTAGTCATCAATGCTTGAGATTCGGTGCGAGTAATATCAAGTCGATCAGCTAATCCTATATAGCTTAGTCCGTATGCAAGCCCGAAGGTGATTGCCTTAGAGAACTTTCTCTTCTTGTTATGTCCGGGACATTCACACTTACTTCCATCTATGAGATGTACACATCCTGGCTCAGCAAGTGCTTGCCACTCGTCGGCAAATATTAAAGATGCTGACATCATATGTAAGTCTTTACCACTTTTTACCGCATCAAGAAAAGTTTTCTCTCCAGCAGCGTGCGCCATGATACATACTTCAGCTGAAGCATAATCAGAATCAACGAATACCCAGTCTTTGTCTGGCGGTAAGAAAGCATTTCTAAACTTAGCTGCTTGAGGCATCTGAAGTAATATACCAAACGCAATTCTACCTGTGGATAGTATTTGTTGTAATCCATTTGGAGCAATCATACCATGCCTATTAACATACTTATCTACAAATCCTTCGCCATAAGTAGTTACACTTTTGTTGGCTTTAGCATATTTCTTGTAGATATTAATAATAGGATTCTTAGTAATGTTTGCTATACTCTTAGCGTTGGTGTCTTCTAGCTTTGGATAGTAATACTGAAAGATAAATAATTTATGAACATTCGATGCCCAATTAATCATCATAGTACCTTTTGGTATAAACAATCCTTCACTCTCTAACCATACTTTTTCTTTTTGATAAACAAGTGCTGTTAGAGCGTCGTAGCTGCGAGCTAGATACAAAGTGAGTACTGATAACTCGTCGGGTGTTAAAGTGGCTGAATTAAGCTTAAACCATGCTTTTAGCTCAGGTTTAGTTCTTATTGTAGTCGGCAAACTTGGAACAAACTTTTGTAAGATTAAGTTCTTATGTGTTAGTGAGCCCCAATTGATTTTAATCTCATCTATCGGCTGAATAAGTGTATCCTTTATAAATTGAGTTGAATTGGTCAGATATAGCACTAAAAGAGGATCTTTCATAATCTCTGCATTTAGATCAGCTTCTAACTGATTACATTCCTTTATCAAGTCTCCACTAATTGTTGCCCAATGTGCTGCATCAAAATTCATCGGGTTAAGTTCCATATCAGCATAAGCTTTCACTACCTGGCGCTCGACAGTATCATAAAGATACCATAAGTCCCATTGTACTAGTAGTTCCTTTAACTTCAACGATAAATCATATAGCATAATAACATCTATTGCTGCATATATAATCTGTTGTCTGGTCATAGGTTCTGTACTAAATCCTTTCTGCTCGTCCTTAGATATCTCGAGATTAAAGAATCTCATTAGACACCCAGCCAGGCTATGATATCCTAAAGGAGTTTCAATACCGGTGTTAAGAACTTTGCTCATTAGAAAAGTATCGTGAATATTCTCAATACTTACCCCTAAGTTTGCTTTTATTACTATATAATCAAAAGTAGCATAATGAATAATAAACTGAATTTTGTCGTTGCTAAGAAATCGCTTTATAGCATCTATCCAGCACTGTTCTAGTCCAGTCATATCAAATACCCATTGTGTTGATTTGTCGGGAGTACCAAACTGCATAACTAGAAGCTTTCGATCTTCGTGCTGATTTGGACCACTTTCAGTCATGGTTGTCTCAGTATCGAGGTTTACTACAGCTTGATGCACAGACCAGTGAACAAATTCGTCAAAATTACCTTCAACTATCTCATCTTGTATAAAGGTAGACCAATCATAACAGTCGGCGCGACTAGTTACTAAATAAATCATTCGTGTTTCGAATTAACTTGAAAATCCATCTTGTTAGCTAAAGCTAATTTAGCTTCTTCAGAAGTAGGATCGAAATATATTGTTTTAAATTTAGGAGCCCTATCAACCTTAGTATAACCGGCTTGTATAGTTGCTTCTAGAAATGTAGTCTTATTCACATTCATTTCAACTTCTTCTGGAACTATAACTAGATCATCTTCGATCAGATACATTCCGTAAAGTGGAAACTCATACTCATTTGTTGTGTCATTGTAGACAGCAGTAACACCTCTGAACTTCGCATTATGTTTGCGATAGAGTCCTCTCTGAAGTAGTGTTATGCGTGTCTTTGAAATAAATGGAAACAATGGATAGGTTTCGTCGTTGAATTTAGCATTAATATCATTTAGTGTCATATAAATATAGCATTAATTTATGCTTTGAGTAATAAGTTTGTTAACTGTCAGTCTAAACTGATCTAATTGGTCAATGTCAATATATTCTAGCTCTTCTCTAGGTAATAGTTCGATGTAAGTACATAGTAACCTTTTACCTGAATTCGTATCAACATAATCAAACGTTGCTAGAACTTTCTCTCCTTTTATAGGAAGATCTGATTCATCATAGTCGTCTCCCTCGCCGGACCATAGGGCTCCGGAAAGAAATACATGTTTAATATCCTTAAATGAAACTAATCCTTGCTCGGAATCATTTAAAGCCATAACGATATCATTCAGTCCTTCTGCTGTAATAGCCCGGAGTGGTACTAAGTATCTGGGATGATCATCCTGAATTAAATTTACAGGTCTCACCGTATAAGAAACAGATACGTAGTACGTTCCAGGTTTTGTAACCAATTGATAGTTTGACAACAACTTTAGATGAAATTGAGCATCGCTCATTTTATTTATCCGTTAATGTACAACCTGTTGGACAGTTAGCCATAATTGAAGCTAACAAATCTTCTTTTGTTTTAAAAAGTATATATCTAGAAGATGTACCAGACTGAGGATCAGTTCCAGGTCTAGTATGACATCCTTCTAATTTAAAATAAGTAGAAGCTTCCCAATCATTGTACAATCGAATCATTTCATCCAGAATAACTAATATCTCTGGAAATACCAAAGAATCAGTTATTGTATAGGAAAGTTTGATTGCCATAGGTATTGTTATTATGCTTCCTTTAACTCCATAGAACATACCAGCAACCTCCAAGGTTTTCTTATCAGCTGTTCTGAAAAGGATTTCGGTATCTTTTACTTTAACTGTTTTCAGTCTGTCTGCAAATTCTGTAATTGTCATAATAGTAAGTATTAAATTTGTAAATAATTATTTGTTATTATATTCAAGCTTTTCAGCTTCTTCTCTACTACACCTAGTATCAATTGTAGTTCCATTTTTAAAATGAAACCAAACTCTATCATTTAATTTAGATATTCCATCCCAATCTATGTGGAAATAGACTACTTCATTAAAGTTAATATATAAGTGACCTATGTGATACATGGCTCAACAAAGTTTTCGAATTGACCATTTGTTTTCTGTTCCCAGTAAGAATAGAACATTGCGTTGCACATTAGATGACCTATGTGGGGTAAACCAGACTCTGGGTCGACTGATTCACCAGCAATAATTTTCATTGAATGTCGCTCTAAGGAATCCATTAAGTCAAGTCGCTTAGGACAAGCCTTCTTCCAATTATCACGATCATATTTTTTGGCACCATACATAAGTACCTGAATCATAGGCTCCATAGCTTTGGAATCCATCAGAGTCCACTGAGGCTTACCCTCATTGAATCTACCTATGATCTTATTAAGATAAAGATCCTCGATATGTTTGTAGTCCCATTTAAGTCTAAAACTAACTGGTGTTTCAGTAACTTCAATTTCTGTAGGATAATAGGCGATTTTAGCACAATTATCAAGACACCATATTCCTAAATGAGGACGATCCGATTCTATAGCAATAGAATGTTTCTCGCATAAACTTACAAACTCAGGATAATATGCCGGATATTCTATATTAACATAAATTTTCATTAGAATTCTTTATTATAAATTATTAGCTCAGATTTAGCTCGAGTCATAGCAACATAGAGAGCTTGAAACTTTTGCTTCCACGTTAGTGGTTGAACATTCATAACTTCGCCCTCACATACATACACATTCGTAAGTGTCTGACCCTGCGCCCTATATAGATTTACGCTATAACTGTAGTCGAAGTATGCAAATGATTCGATGAATCCATAATACCGTTTCCAGGCGAGTCTTGTATTAGCAATACTTTGAGGCTTCTTAGCATCTCTTAATAACTTCGAAAGAGTTTCGTCATACATCCTTCGTGAGTCTGGGTCATTTTGCACAACATAGATTGGAAATCCATTAGGATTTGGAAAATTCTCAAAGCTCATCAGTACACACGGAATGCCTTCAGGTCCACTAGCCGGTTTATATTTGTTTACCTTCAAAATTTGACCGTTATATAAAACTGGAGTTCGTCTGAATGAATTGTCGTTGCTATACGGACTAGGCATCATTGTGCTATATCCACCATTACAGATAACTAACTCTGATCGCTCGAACTGTGCTAAGTTAGATCCATATAGCCTTTCACGTATACGACGATTAATTTCCGCAACAGATTCATTCTTGAAAGCAAGTACCCGTGCGTACGATAAATCATCCGGATGCGATTTAATGTCACTTGCGGCACGTTCGATAACAGAGTCGAGTCTATTTGTGAACATATAACCGGTTCCATTGTCCATATTATCAACTCTACGAGTGATGTTATTAAGTGCCCATTTATCAAATCCAGCTTCAGTATTTATAAGATCAATCTGATCTCTATATATCTTTGCTAAATCAGAGATAGGACCCTGGAATCTCATCGGAGTAGTAAGACGAGCATGAATTTTATTGAAGAACTTGCTATCAGTCTCTTGCTCGACTGGAGGTAATTGATAAGGATCGCCAACAGCAATCAGCTTGACTCCGTATGTTTGAATTTCATGAACTATTAACTCATAAATATCATCCGGAATCTGAGACACCTCATCGATTACTAATACACCAGCTTTACCAATCTGACTAACTTTACCCTTATCTTTTGGACGAGCAAATTTAACGAGCCCATCATCAGTAATAGTCTGAGTTAATCCTAAAAGTTTAGCCAACGTGATGCACTCTTCGACTCTTGTACCTAAGCTTTGTTGTAATATGTTTTTTGCAGCATGACTAACAGTTGCTGCTTGAACTATCCCTTTGTACTCGTCAAGTACTTCCTTTAGCATATAAGTCTTACCTGTCCCGGGGCCGCCTGTCAGCGTAAAAGTTTTGCCAATATTACTTGGAGTATTAAGAAATGGTTTAATTAGAGCAGCTGCTTTTGTTTGATCGTCATTTAGTTGACTAAAAGGATTACTCATTTTAAAATTATAAATTGACCGCCTGATAATAAAGATGTTTTCTTAAGATTATCATTAGCAGTTAAAACAATAGAATAAAGTTTATATTTTAATTTAAGTACCGATTTCAGTCTAATTTTACCATCAGTTAAGTAGACTATAGATCTGCCAGGATATAAAACATCTAATTCCTTGAATATAGAATCAGACTTTTTGACAGGTAGAATAAACTTATGCAAATGATTAAACATGTATTGCAGATCTGCCACATTTGTGATAGACTTTATCGAGTCAACTCCACCAACTACCGGTATGACTGTGATAGTTATCCCGGGATAGGTTTCCATTGTTCCGATGTAATAGAGCAGTACACTTCTAATCATAGCTGTAGAATACGGAGTTACCATCATTGATAACGAACAGTCAATAGCTAGTATAACTTCAGATGTTTGAACTTCTTTATCCTCAACTTTTGTTATCTGTAGTCGCTTTGTTGCAAGATCAAACCCATAACTTGGAAGTGCTAGTCGATACTTTCGGATCTTATAAAAATCATTGTAAGAAGTTATTTGCTTCTTAACAACATCATACTTAGGATCCAGAGGTTGTACTAACATATTCATCCCATCATATAGTAACAATAACTTCAGAATATCTTCAGACAAGTCGACAGTATCAAGATCTGTGTCTTGTAACCCCAGAGTAATTAGTTGGGCCGGCGACAAGTCATAAAGATCGAACTTATAGTTCTTACACTTAGTTTCCTCTTCGATGCCGAATGTAAATCCTGTTATAGCTGATTGCTCAAGTTTACGAAGATTAGTCTTTTTAGACACAATTTTCAATACGCGAATTGCAAATATAACCGGATTATTTGTCTTAATATCCTCAAACCTAATAAGATCAAGTAGCTTTTTAAATTGAAAAGCATAATCATTATGTGTCTGAATACAGTACACCGGTAACATTCCGACTTTAAAGTAAGAAAATGCAGCTATAAGATGTGATACAAAAGTGTAAGGAATAAATTGCTCATATCCTTCACGCTCAGCTACTAAATCGATATAAGATATTTCTATCTTCTCATTAAGAAGTGGATGCGGTAAGATCACGACGCTGGTTTATCTTTATTTGTACTTTCTTTGAATATAAAGAATTATAAAGCTTTTCCATTCTTTTCTTAGCATTTTCATTTAGCTTTTCATAATATTCTCGAATTATACCTATCCTATATTGTGTAGGATTAATATCTTTAGCTATAAGATCTTCTTCGAAATTTTGATCAAAATAATCATATTCTGTGTCAAATCCGTAATCAGGATCACTTACACCTTTCATACAATCGAGAGTTTGATCAAACTGATCTTCAGCTATTTCTCTTGCGATTTTCCTATTAAATTTGCCTAAATATTTCTTCATAATTAATTTATAATTCAAAAAATGAATCTATCCTAGTTTTATCTGGAACAGATAAATTGTGATTAATCTTTTTGCTTAGAGTATCAATCATATCAACACACTCCTTACGAAGTTTTATAATCTCCTCAAAGTTCTCAGGACTTAGCTTAGACATAGTATCGATTCGACTGACTATGTAATCTAGCTTAGCCAGGGCATCATTGAGCGATACGATTGTATAACTCTCAGCATCTTTCATTGGAGTTAGTAGAGCTCGTACATTGTGTGCAATCTCAGTTATCCTTCGACGTTCTGACTTACTCTTACACACAGACTTAATGTCGTCAATCTCTGATGTATCAAGCCCGGCTAAGTTGTTTAAGCAAGATAAGTTCTTGTGTAAATCAACTAAGTCAGACGCATACTTAACTATTCTTGGAGATGCTATCAGCCCTTTGTTAGAGGTTCTGGCAGCAAGCTCCGAGATAATCATATACATATCAGCATTCTCCGCAGATTGTGTAGGTTTTATATGCTGTAGATACCGCAAATAGGTTTGTGTGTCAAACTCAGTCCAAGCAACTTCAATAACAATTGGGAATCTCTCTCTATAGAATGCAGAGCTACTTGTGTCTTTAGACAACTCGTCTGGAGACTTATTAGTGCATATTATCACAGAACTAATTAAACTTTCGATAAACAAAGACCCACGCCTATAACCACCCTCTGTAAGAATATCTTTCAAAGCTGCAGCTGTAGACGGTCTAGCGTCCAGGAACTCTTCCAGGATTAGTATCCCAGGGTTTGCAAACACTGAATTCTCGAATTTAATTTCGTACTTAGCTTCCTCGGTAAGTTTCTTGATATCAACCACACCCAATAAACCATCAACCTCCATATCCTCATAGCCAACTATAGTTGAACTATTTAATCCGGATACCTCAATAAACTTTTTAACTACTTGAGTCTTACCAAATCCACCTGGACCATACAATATGATATTAAGTCCGGAAGTTAAGGCAACATAAAGTGCCTCAACAACAGGATCCATTTCAAAGAAGTATTTACCTACGTCGGCTTTTAACTTTGGTAGCCCAATTTCTTGTAACTTACTACGAGTAGATAATAAAACTTCTTCTCTAGTCATTATTCAACTATTACTGGCCATGCCCACATTCCTTCCGGATTAGCTCCAGGTATAGCTAAATTAGTATCAAATTTAGTAACAGATGTTTTCCATACATTATGTTGCCCATCGTAGAGTATTTTTAAATTAATACAACTTTCGCTCCAAACAGCTGTTATAATAGCCGGAGCTGTAGTTTGATTATTATTAAGAACTTTTTGTTCGTCTTTGTGTGGATAATACCAAACGGTTCTTCCTACAGTTGGTTTCATAATTATTGTTTTAGTTCGCCCATTACAGTGCGAGACATTCTATCTTCAACACGCTTTCTAGATGCTGCAAGAAATCCTTTTAAGCAAGATATAGCATAATCATTCTCAGCGCAAGGAAACTTAGCATTAAGTCTTTCCGTGCGATCAATTAGTATAAGCACTAGTTGCTCGGATTGCATTCCCGGGATTACTGGACTACCATCAGCAGGTTTCTCAACAAACTGGATAGCTTGTCCTTCACCTGGAGTATATTCAGTTTTACCGTCCTTGTGTCCAAGACAATTTGTTATATAGTAACGATGTGCGCCACCATAAGTGTCATCTTGCAACACTGCAATAGTAGGCTCTTCGCTTGGGAATACTGTTCCCTCAAGATATCTGAAAGGTTCCATAGTTATAGGTATAAGAAATTATCAACAGTCTTAGTACTAGGTCTAGTTGGTATTGACGTTATTCCACCATCACTAACAGCTGCATCTGCAATACTGTCTGTAGGAACAACATTTGATACTAAAGTCGACTCAATAGGCTCAGGAAGGATAAACCAGTCTGGAGCTTCTGTCAATAAAGTTAATAATTGTTGTTGAGTTCTTAAATACTTTTTCCAACCGCCAGGCATCGAATCAAACATAACTGTTGCCATCTTTTGCTTCGTTTTGATACGAACAAGACGATCAACTTGCTTATCAGTTAATTTACCATCTTTATTAAAGTCTGGGTCAGCTAACATCTCAGCTTTTGATTCAGCAAAAGCATCTTTCTCGGCTTTAGCTCTAAGTTCTTCCTCTTTAGCTGCATACATCCTAGCTACAGTCCATTTGAGTTGTGCTAAAGTTGTACACTCGCTAAGCACTTTTACAGCGATTTTAGGACCAATTCCACCTAAGCCTTTAATACCATCAGTTGCATCGCCCATCAACGTCTGAACGGCTAATTTCATAGCTGCATCAAAGGTATTGATAGTGTGCTTCTCGTGCTTCTGGTAGTTATAGTAAGTTATCCCGGGAATCTGCTCGAGATCTTTGTCACAAGCTGCAACTATTATCTCTTCGTATTCAGGCATAAAATGTCTAGCTGCAATAGATACCGCATCATCTGCTTCCATACCGTCGACTCCAACGAATCCCCACTTACTTTCCATAGCTTCGAAAAGTATTGGACGCCATTTAACTACCCACTCGGGAGTTTCTGGTCTATTTATTTTATAGTTAGGATCAACACCATATCTGAAATTAGGTCTAGTTCCGTCTTTCTTTGAGCCGAAAAAACCTATGTAATGTGTTGCTCCTGAATTTAATATAATTTCTGAGATGAACTTGTTAAGATGCATGGTAACCATGGCTTTAACATTCTTTTCTCTAAATTTGTATGCCACCATAAATATCATGGAATCAGCATCAAAGATGATTAGTTTTTTGCTCATCTAACTCTTATAGGTTTATGACTATATGTATAATCAGCACGAAATGTCTGACAATATGAAATATTTTTAATATATTCTCCTACATTAGCATACGGCTTAGAACCATATCCAGAAAATGCTGGAAAATGAAATTTAACACAATGAATAGACTTGTCAAAATATGTAATATATAAATGTCCTTGGTTAGAATATTTACCACACATAATAGCTATAACATCACGATCTTCTTTCGTAAGATTTATTAATACATCTAATACATAACCACTTGTTGCCTTTTTATAGAAACACTCTTTACTAGTTAAGTCAGAATCATTAATATTAAGTAGCTTCAGTAGATTCGGATTGTGTTGTACTTGTTGATTCGGGTTCAACATACGTATGATTTTTAATTTGTATTTCAATTCGTTGTTTAGTAGTGTTACCTATTTCAGTTTGTATGATAGCTGTATCACCATCACCGTCTGTTTTCATTGTATAGAAGACAGGTGCGCCGAAGTAGACTTGATTACCATCAACGGTTATAGTTAATTTTAAATTATCAGATTTTGCCATGCTTCTTAGCTTTTACAGATTGTACTCTAAAAGCTTTACCAAGAGTTTCTAGAACTTTACTCGAAGTTCTTACTCGTTTAGCAGGAGCTTCCATTCCCTTTACAAGATACTTATCAATATCAATTATAAGCTCTTGTGCTGCAACTTTCATATCTGCAGCTATTTCTTGAGGACTCCAGGCAATTTTTACTTTACTTTCTCTAGCTACTCTAACATCGGCTAGAATTTCTTTTAAAGGTCTTTCTTCTATCATGGTATTGCGAATCCAATTTTAGTTTTTGATGTTATTGTATCTCTTGATTTTATTCGATCAAACTTAAGCATATCATATTTAGAACAAAATGATACACCTCTCTCAGTCTCAGTAGTAGGATAAAATAAGGTAGGCATAAAAACTTGAACTAACTCTTTATCTAATACAAGTGGAGGAAGTTCTAAAGAATTATATGCTTTTGTAGTCATTTTATCTAATTTAGTTTGAAGATACTCCATATCTCCAAGTTCGATAACTATCTCCAAATCCTTGGAACTTAATCTGTAAGCACAATCGATTAAATCTCTTTCCATTAAAAGAGTTATAACAAACATTGTTTTATATTTATCAATCAATCTTACTTCAAGACATTTTCCAGAGGAATAAGTCTTATAAAGGGATCGACCGGTTGTTCCATATACTTCTTTTAGAATAGTTTCAAACTCATTTCTTTTTACAAAGTAATCTGGACGTGCATCTTCGACAAACGTAATTTTAGGATATAATGTAGTATATAATCTAGTATAGAGTATATCACCATCGATTGAAACCGTATCTTTATTAAATATATTAGAAAATTTGTTTGTCCACATAGTATAAGAATAAAAAAGCCGGAACACAATCGCTCCGGCTCTCGTAAAATTAATAATCGAAAAGTTGATTATTTACCAAGATTATTCATCTGCTCTTCAAGTTCAGCAACCAACTCATTAGCAGCTTTCACAGCCTCGAGTTTGTAAGCTTCCCACTCAGCATCTTTCATCTTAGCGTATGTTGAAGAATGATAGATACCTTTTGTACGCCCTTTAACGGCACCATATACAAAATATTCTCTAACTCTCATTGCACCATCACTATTATCAGTGTCAAGTACTGCACCAATCTCTGCTGGATCAACAAAACAATCAAGTAACTGACAGTTAAGTGACTTATAGTGTGAAACATAGTTCCAACCACCAACATGGAGACCTTTTACACAGAATGAGTTATCGTTACAGTTAACCTGCTCCCATTTCTCAAGTGCGATTTTCTTACCAACCTGCATAACATGACCTTTTTCGTCGCCACTGAAGAATGCATCGCCGCCCTGTCCTTGTACCGGTGGCTCAAAATAAAGATCTTCTGCATATTCAGGAAGAACATCTTCTCCGCCAGAAATCTCACCGCTTATCTTATTGATTGTAAGTGGAGTCTGAGGATATAAAGGAATTCTTACTGCTTCGTTAGTTTTCTCATCGATAGCCCAACCTTCTGTGAGAAGTCTAGCATATTTCTTAGTTACTAACAAACCTTCTTGAGTAATAGCTACGTCGTTGTAAGTAGCACGGTCAACAGCTTTCTCATATGTAAAACCATCTTCCTCAATAAATTTCTCAACTTCTTCGTCGTCAACGATAAGAGAGGTAATATAATCAGCGAATCTTTCAGCCTTCATTGGGTTGAAATTAGGATTCCTCAAGAATCTTATCCAAGCCTTAACAATAGGAAGTGGATCGATTTCTTTTTCAACTGACTCAAGAATAACAGCAACCAACTGATCAGGAACTGGAGTCTTTGAAGTTGTACCTTCAACTACTACATAATAAAATCCTGTTCTGTTGTCTTTCTTCAAATCTGGACAAGCTGTTTCAATAATATCAACAGTTTTCTCAACCAGAAGTGCCTTTACTTCTTCTTCCCAAGCTGGAACCTGAGCTCCATCGGTAAAAGAATTAAATTCTTCTTGCTTATCTTTAAGATTAGCAAATAGCCCATCGCTATAAGGAACATTGAATTTTTCACCACAAAGTGAACCATTTAATAACTTCTCGTCTCCGCTGTGATTAATAACATTAATTGTTAACATTGTACATTGTATTTAGAATAAAACTTAAGTTTCTTGTTCTATTTATATTATAGTAAATTTTAAGTACAAATCAAAGATATTTGATCAGTATTTCGCGACAATCGGCAGCTCTAAGTTTCTGTAAAGCAGTCTCTTTGATTTGTCTGGCGCGCTCGCCGGACATACCTAATTTCTTGCCTAAATCCGCTGTAGATACGATCTGATAAGGCTGATCGATGCCAAAATAAAGTCTTAAAACTTTAGCTTCAGTCTTGCTTAGTCGTCGTCTAAAAATACGAGAAATATCTTTACGAAGATCTAACTTGGTGAGCTTAGCATCAGGCACATCATCTGAGATGAATACTGAGTCTGCATCACTTTCGTGACTATCTTCATCTATTCCAAGTCCAACGTTAAATTTAGAAAATAATCCCGGATTGTAATAATACTCTATATCAATCTCATTATCTAGAAAATTATCTTGAATATCATTTTCTTCGAGACCTAATAGTTGCATTGATTCAATCTTGCTTCTAACCTTACGATGTTGATTGCGAATATTTTTAGGAACCTTAACAGGTAAATTAAATTGATCTAATGCTTCACGCATCTGCCTGCTTATAACTACATTTGCGTATGTCATAAACTGAGTTTCATTGTTAAGATCAAAATTCTCTATCGCTCCAATAAGACCAATCATACCCTCACTTATTAAATCACATAAAGGTAATCCTTGGTTTTGATAATTTTTAGCTATAGAAACAACATAACGACCAAATGTATGAACAAGTTGTTCACGAATATTAAGATCGTTGGTTTCTTTATATTGTTGTATTAGGGTTCTAGTCGAAGAGTCTAATAGAAATCCTGCTATACCTGGACTGACTTTGTCAATGTCACTGATATACAGTTTGTCAGTTAAATCATCACTAGTGGGAATTAACCCCTTAACATAGGTTCGCATCATGATTTGTTATCATTAACAAATTTAAAATACTCTTTAAGCTGCGTTGCTATTAATTTATTTTCTGCTTTGTCGTAAGAACTATTATGACTAAATAATTTAATCATTTCTTTTCTAACGACATAATAATCAAACAGTTTTATACACTTCTTGATGGTTTCTACATCTAACAAATCGACGTCAGTAATTTCATCTACAAGGTCACATAGATAATCAGGAACCTGATTGTTAATAGACTTTAGTAGTGATTCAATGGTCTCGTCACTAGCCTCAACTAACTCATGTTTATATAAACTATATAAAACTAAATCTTTGAAAAATCCGGTATGAGTCATTATGTCTCTAAGCGGCTTTTCATCGTAATTATTATAATAGTTATGACAAAAATAAGATAATGAATGTAAATCTACATTTAGTAATTTAGTTTGCTCGTATGTTATTCTATTTTCAACGCCTTCGTATTTTTCTCTGAAAATTGATGCAATCACACTGTTTGTAGCAGTAAACTTTAGAAGATCAGCAAATACTACCTTTCCAGAAGCTTTGTCATAAGATTTAACCAAGAAATCAGCTATAGATATATACTTAGTCGATTTTTGCACATATCTAAGATTTTCTTGTGCAAATAATACTCCAGTTAACTGTACCTTAGTAGGCATAGGCATATGCTTACACCACTCAGTAATCCCTTCGAAATGATAATCCGAAGCACAATTTAATATTCCTTGAGGAAACAT
>JFJP01001795.1_pt1 | contig 29547 bp, 19 predicted proteins | sample 431651 | NCBI WGS metagenome assembly JFJP01 (sample SAMN02602958, study PRJNA72255) | Microbial mat metagenome, whole genome shotgun sequencing project. | biome: fresh water; feature: sink hole; material: water; isolation source: purple microbial (photo- and chemosynthetic) mats found in... | reverse complement strand
GGTTTTATGACATCGTGCGGCAGCAGCGCGAAATGCATATCAACGTTAATCCTGACGTCAATCTAGGCGTTACCAAACTCTGGATCGACGTACTGGTTCGTGATGGCAACACCATTCTGGGCGTCGCTGGCACCGGGCTCGACCTGACCAAACTGATTCACGCGGTGATTGATCAGACGCAACCCGGCATGACCAGTCTGTTTGTCGACCATAACGGTGCGATTCAGGCACACCGTGATCAGCGCATGATCGACTACGCCAGCATCAGCAAGTCGGCGAAAGAACACAAAACCCTCGACCTGCTGTTTGAGCATCAACGCGACCGCGATGCGATTTACGCGGCGATGAAGGAACTCGAAAGCGTCAATGCCACGGTGATCAGCCGCTTTGTCGAAATAAACGGCAAACGCCACCTCGCCGGCATCGCCTACTTGCCGGAAATCGACTGGTACGAGATCAGCCTGCTAGACCTCGAAGTGCTGGTGCCGATGAGCAGTTTCAGTGGCATTCTTCTGGTCTTTGGTCTGACCCTCCTGCTGGCGCTGGTGCTGTTCAATATGCTGCTGGGCCGGCAGGTGCTGCGTCCGTTGATGCGGCTGGAAAACGCCATGGAAGAAGTCGAGCAAGGCAAGTTTTCCGAAACGCTTGCCAAAGCCGAAGGTCCGGGCGAAATCGCCCGCCTGATCGAACATTTTCAGCGCATGGCGCGCGCCCAGTGGGCGGCCCGACAAAATCTGGAAACCAAGGTCAACGAGCGCACCGAGGCGCTGGACCGGCTGGCGAAGACCGACACGCTGACCGAATTGCTCAATCGGCGCGGCATGACCGAGCGCATCATCGCCGAAATCAGCCGTTCGCAACGCGAGCACGGCCATATCGGCCTGCTCTGGTTCGACATCGACCTGTTCAAGGAAATCAACGACCATCACGGCCACGCCAAGGGTGATGAAGCGCTGAAGGCGGTGGCGGCGTCGATTCGCGCCCTGCTGCGCCCGTATGACAGCGTTTCGCGCTGGGGTGGCGATGAATTTCTGGCAATGACCCTGGCGCAAGACGCTAACGACCTCGACGCGCAAGGTGAGCGGATTCGCAGCGCCATTGCCGATACCTGCCGCTTGCAAGGTGAAGGAGGCACTCCGATGCACATCACGGTCAGCATCGGCGGCTACTTCGCCCATAGTGGAGACAGCATGGAAATCATGCTGCAACGCGCCGACAAGGCGCTCTATGACGCCAAGGAAACCGGCCGCAACTGTTACCGCGCCTGGCGCGACACGCCACCCGACTGAAATCGATTTGGAAACCCCAGGAGATATGGCAATGCCCCACACACGTCTTGATGCAAGCGAAGGCCAACCGCAAGAAAACATCCGCACCGGTCAATCAGTCGACATCCTGAAGCGCGCATTTCTCGACAACCTGTTTTATACCCAGGGTAGATTTCTGGAAGTGGCCACCCCCAACGACCACTATCAAGCCCTCGCCTTCACGCTGCGCGACCGTCTGCTGCATCGTTGGGTCAGCACGGTGCAGACCTACGCTAAAACGAATTGCCGCACGGTCTGTTATTTATCCGCCGAATACCTGCCCGGGCCGCATCTTGCCAACAACATGCTCAACCTGGGCATCACTGAAAACGTCCGCCAGGCGCTGGCGCAACTCGGTCTTGATCTGGACACCATCATCGAGCATGAAGAAGACCCCGGCCTCGGCAACGGCGGACTGGGCCGTTTGGCGGCCTGTTTCATGGACTCGCTGGCGACACTCGAAATCCCCGCCACCAGTTACGGCATCCGCTACGAGTACGGCATCTTCGACCAGGAAATCCGCGACGGCTGGCAGGTTGAAACCACCGACACCTGGCTGCACTATGGCAACCCGTGGGAAGTACGCCGGCCCAACATCGTTTATGAAGTCGGTATTGGCGGCCACACCGAGCCTTACGCCGATGCGAATGGCCAGATGCGGGTGCGCTGGATTCCGAATGAAACATTTCGCGGCGTCGCGCATGACACGCCGATCCTCGGTTACGGCGTCAACACCGTAAATCTGCTCCGATTGTGGGGTGCTGAAGCTGCCGAATCGTTCGACTTTCAGGCCTTCAACCAGGGTGACTATGTTGGCGCGGTGATGCGCCAAGTGCGTTCGGAGACCATCTCGAAAGTGCTCTACCCTAACGACGAAGCCGACATGGGCAAACGCCTGCGCCTGTTGCAACAGTATTTCTTCGTCACCTGCTCGTTGCAGGACATGCTGCGGGTATTCATTTCCACCGGCCGGCCGCTGGCCAATTTCCACGACAAATTTGCCGCTCAACTGAACGACACCCACCCGACCATCGCGGTCGCCGAATTGATGCGTCTGCTGGTCGACATCCACCATATGCCTTGGGACACCGCCTGGGACGTCACCCGCCACACCTTTGCCTACACCAATCACACGCTGCTGCCGGAAGCATTGGAAAAATGGCCGCTGCCGCTGTTCGAAAGTGTGCTGCCCCGACATCTGGAAATCATCTACGCCATCAACAGCCACTTCATGGACGACATGCGGCTGCGCTTCCCGTTCGATCAGGAGCGTATCTCGCGCCTGTCGATCATCGACGAAAGCGGTCCGCGCTATGTGCGCATGGCGCATCTGGCCTGCGTTGGCAGCCATGCCATCAACGGCGTCGCGGCGCTGCACTCGCAACTGCTGGGCGATACCGTCCTGAAGGATTTCCACGACGTCTGGCCGAACAAATTCCAGAACAAGACCAATGGCGTCACCCCGCGCCGCTTCATCATGTTGTCCAACCCGGGCCTGTCGGGATTGCTCACCGAAACATTGGGCGAAGGCTGGGGCAAAGATCTCTATCGTTTGCGCCAGATCGAACGCTACGCCGACGACGACGCGTTTCAGGAACGCTGGCGCGCAGTCAAGCTGGAACGCAAAGACAATCTGGCGCGCATCGTCCACGCCAGGCTCGGCATTCAACTCGACCCGGCCAGCCTGTTCGACGTGCAGGTCAAACGTATCCACGAATACAAGCGCCAACTGCTCAACGTGTTGCACATCATCACCCTGTACAACCGCATCAAACGCAACCCCGGCATCAGCCTGCAGCCGCGCAGCTTCATCTTTGGCGGCAAGGCCGCGCCCGGTTATCACATGGCCAAACTGATCATCAAACTGATCAACTCGGTGGCCGATGTCGTCAACCGCGACTACGATGTCGCTGGCCGACTGAAAGTGGTCTTCATCCCCGACTTCAACGTCAAAGTCGCGCACCACGTCTACCCGGCCGCCAACCTTTCCGAGCAGATTTCCACCGCCGGCAAGGAAGCCTCCGGCACCGGCAACATGAAGTTCTCGATGAACGGCGCGCTGACGATAGGCACGCTGGATGGCGCCAATGTCGAAATCCGCGAGGAAGTCGGCGCGGAGAACTTTTTCCTGTTCGGCCTCACCGCCCCTGAAGTCGAGCGCGTCCATGCCGAAACCTACCGCCCATGGGAGATTTATCACGCCCAGGACGAGCTCCGCGGCGTCATCGACCTGATCGGTAGCGGCCTGTTCTCGCACGGCGACGGCAACCTGTTCCGGCCGATCATCGACAATTTGCTCAGCCGCGACGACTACCTGCTGTTCGCCGACTACAACAGCTACATCTCATGCCAGGAAGCGGTCAGCCACACCTACGCCGATCAACGCATCTGGACCCGCATGTCGATCCTCAACGTCGCCCGCATGGGCAAGTTCTCCTCCGACCGGACCATTGAGGAATATTGCCGCGAAATCTGGAAAGTGCAGCCAGTTACGGTGCAGATGAAGGAATAGGCCAACGACAAGAACGCTATCGACGACCAAAGTCCGACAGGCCCCTAACCTTCCGTACCAAAGCCGTCTTGCCAGATGCACACCCGGTTGCCCCCCTCGGATTTTGCGATGAGCTGGGCGCGTTCGACGCGTTCCAGCGTTTCGTCGACGAAGAAAATGGGTTCCAGATTGACCAGGCCGAACGAGGCGGTGAGTTGAATCTGAATCTTGTCGGCTTTGAAGGTGTGGCCGACGAGTTTCTCGCGCAGTCGGTTGATCAGCACGCCGGCCTGGTCAAGCGCGATATTTGGCAGGCAGAGCAGAAATTCTTCGCCACCGAGGCGAAACAGCGTGTCGTATCCGCGTAACTGCTTGGCAAAGTATCTGGCGACCGCTTTTAGCACGGTATCGCCCACCAGTTGTCCGTGGGCTTGATTGATCTTGGCGAAATCATCGAGATCGACAAAGCAGATCGCGCAGGGCTGGCGGGTGCGTTGCACTCGTTCGATTTCTTCGGCCAGGCGCAGATGCACGGCTTGCCGGTTCCACAGGCCGGTCAGCTTGTCCACCGCGCCCAGTCGTTCGGTAAGTTCCTGCTCCTTGCGCCGCAGCAACTGCCGGATACGGGTGGCGACCGCGACCAGCGCATCGTAGTCAGCCGCCGCGATCGGTTGGCTGGAGGCTTGCGCGCGGAGTAAATGTCCGGCGATCTTGTGCATCGATTGATGTGCGGCTTCGAGCGCGGCGTGGCCGGGATCTTCCGCCGCGCGGTGATGTTCGGCGCCATGCAGCCAGCGCCCCAATTGGCAATGCAGGTGGGCATCTTCAAGCAGGTCTTCCGGGTGGATATTGCCGCCGCAGATCAGTTGCCGATTCAGTCGCGCCAACCATTGCGCGTGATAGGCGATAGCGCTGTCGAGTTCATGTAAACGCGCCAAGATATCGGCGTGGGTTTTTTCTGATGGCGTCATGGCGTTCCTCCCGGTTTGTCCCAGTCGAGCGCTGGATGGTTTGCTTGCGGCCGATCAAGGTAATAGCCCTGGGCTTTGTCGACGCCCAGTTTAGCCAGCAGCGCGAAGGTGGCCGCGTCTTCGACGAATTCGGCGACCGTGGTTTTACCCAGACCGCGCGCAACTTCCACCATGCCACGCACGAAGACCTGGTTTTCGTAGTCGTGCGGCAGGTTGCGAATAAACATGCCATCGAGTTTGATGGTGTCGACGCGGATGTGTTTGAGATAGGCGAATGAGGCGAAGCCGGCGCCAAAATCGTCCAGGCAGACGCCGCAGCCGGTTTGCTTCAGCGCTTCAATGAAGCGCTCGGCATCGGCGAGGTCGGAGATGGCGGCGGTTTCGGTGATTTCGATCAACAGGCGAGCCGGATCGGCCTGGAATTCGCGCAGCAGAGTAGCGATGTAATCAGGCAAGGCGGGGTCATCGAACGAGCGGCCGGAAATATTGACCGCGATCGGCGGCGCAAACGGACGTTGACTCAGCAACTCGATAGCTTGCCGCAGCACCCAGCGATCGATTTCAAGAATCTTGTTGCTCTTTTCGGCGATCGGAATGAACAGACCAGGCGGCACCAGCTCGCCGGTGTCTTCATCACGCAGGCGAATCAGGGCTTCCAGGTGCATCAATTGGCGGGTCTGAGTGCTGTACACGCCCTGGTAATGAAGTTCGAACAGATTTTTGCTCAACGCGCCCGCCAGTCGTTCGTTCCATGACAAGCGACTCACCATTTCCGGTGTTTTGTCGAGGTCGGCTCGGTAGGCGCGCCAGGCATTCTTGCCGGCCTGCTTGGCCTGATACATCGCCGCATCGGCGAACGCCACCAGTTGCCCCTGATCGGCGGCGTGCAACGGATAAAGCGCGATGCCGAGGCTGGAGGAAATATGCAGCGTCTGCCCCTCGAAGTGGAACGGTATTTGCGCAATGGCGCGCACCACTCGTTCGGCCAGCGCTTCCGCCTGTTGCATATCGGCACTGGTGAGGAGGATGGCGAATTCGTCGCCGCCGAGGCGAAACAACATCTCGTTGCGCCGGGTCAGACCGGACACCTCGGCCGCTACCCGCACCAGCATCGAATCCCCGGCGGTATGACCAAAATGGTCGTTGATGGTCTTGAATTCGTCGAGGTCGAAATAAAGCAGCGCCGAAGTCGCGCCATGGCGGCCGCAATCAAGCAGCATACGCTCGAGTTCGACCTGAAAACGATGCCGGTTGAACAAGCCGGTGAGCGCATCACGCTCCGCCAGATACAGCAGTTGTTCAGCCGTATGGCGTTCGCTGGTGACGTCTTCATAGATCCAGAGATGGCCGATGAAACGGACGTTGCGATCGAATACCGCGTAGCTGGACTGGGTAATGATGCGGCCGTCGCGCATGATGATCTCATGGCCAGCGGTGTTGGCCTGGTGGCTGAGGACATTTGCGATGTAGTCGCGATAGGTTTCGGGATGCTCGTGTTCGCAGGCGTCGCTGGAGAAGATTTCGTCGCCGCCTCGGCCGATCAGATCGACATGCTCCGGGAAGCGCCAGATCTGGTTGAAAGCGGGGTTGTGATAGATGACGCGGCGGTCGACACCGACAAACAGAATGCCCAGATCCATCGCCGAAAGCAGCGCCCGCAGACGCGCGCGCTCGGCTTCCGCCCCAACCAGGTATTCCAGTGCTTTTGCCTCGGAGGCCTTCAGCTCGGAGATATCGCGAATACTGGCGCGAATACCGAGAAATTGACCTTCCCGGCTGTAGATGGAATGCCAGTTCACCGCCGCCCAGAACTGTGTGCCATCTTTGCGCTTCATGCGGAACTGGAAGCCCTCGCCAGTGGCGCCGCGCAACGCGCTGTGAAAGTGCTTGGTTGCCTCGATACGGTCGACTTCGGCGATCAGGCAGAGCGGAAAACCAGGCAGTTGCAGGCACTCATCCGGATCGAAGCCGGTGATGCGCTGCACTGAAGGGTTGACCCAGATGGTTCTTCCAGCCGGTTCGATCCACAGCTCAAGATCGTAGGTGTAATTGGCAATGGCGAAGAAACGCTGCTCGCTGTCGCGCAACTCGGACAGCCGGGCTTTGAGTTGATGCGCCATGGCGCGAAAAGCGGAAGCGAGCTGACCGACTTCGTCAGATCCGGAAGCGGGGAGCAATGCATCGAAATTCTGGTCAGCCAACGCCTGGCTGGCGTGGGTGAGTTGCTGTAGCCGACGCGTCAGCCAGTAGCCGATCAAGGTCAGGGTCAGAAAAGTCAGCACGACGGCGGCAAAGCCGACATAGATGCCTTGGCGAACAGCGCGGGCGCGGGCCTGGTTCAGAAAATCGGTTGAGATGCCAAAGCGCAAACGACCATATTCGCTGCCGGCGAGACGAATCGAAGTGTCGGTATCGAACACTTGGTCGGTAACCGTATCGAAATTCGGGTCAAGCTCCGGCAAGGCTTGCGCAGCCGCGATGCCGGACGCCGCGACTCGACGCCCCGCCTTGTCGAGCAGCACCAGATAGACATACGCATCGTTGCCGCGCGCTTCATCCAGAATCTCTTGCAGCGTTCCAAAATCGCTGTACATCAATGCTGGAGACAGGGCGGCATTGAGCAAGGGAATGGCGCTGTTGACGCGAAGGTGGGCTTTTCCAATCAGCTCGGCTTCAGTCAAGCGCAAGTTACTGATCACCAGCAGGCCCAACATCAGCGCCTCTACCAGCAAACCTGCGATGGAAAGTTTCAGCCAAAGCGGCGGGTGCGGCAAACGCAGCGTCATTTCAGCGCCTTGATTGTTGCATCGAGATAGGGATCGATGCGTTTCATGGCAGCTTCGTTGATTGGAATCAAATTTTTGTAACCCGTCTTGGCGAGAAAATCGATGCCCGCCGCTTCATTCGGAAACGCCAGTAATGCTCGCTTCAGCTGTTCAACTTGGGATTTTGGCATGTCCGCCCTGGCCATCAAAATGAAAGCGGGAATGTTGGCGATGTGTTTCTTCACGATCAGCTGACGTCGCACTTCTTCCGGAATTTGGCGCATCCCCTGACTTGTGGAAATGATCGCGGCGGACATGCCGTTAATGAGCGAGTATGCAGCGCTGGCGTGGGTTCGATGTTGCACCACGGTGTAGTCCAGGTTGGCTTCAAGGCCTTGGGTGTGGAGAAAATGCAGCGCCGCCATCACGGTTATGGCGAGTTGGTCGATGACAGCGAGTTTCTTGCCTTTCAAGTCCGCGAAGCTGTTGAGAGGCTGCCCGGCACTGTAAAGCAGCAGCGAGTCATGATCGGGCGAAAATTGGACCAGCGGCTGCCCGCCCGCTTCGGTTTGCAGCAGGCGCGCAAAGTGCGCCGGGGTGATGCTCAAGTCGAAATCTCCGCGCACACTGCGCAGGTGGAAGCCGCGAAAATCGAACGCGCTTTCAATCCGCACAGGTTGCTTCAGATGGTTTTCAAGATACGTCCGTAACGGTTCATAGCGTTCCGCCAGCACCCTTGCGCTGTGGATCGGCAAGACGCCAACGATGAAAGTTGAAGACGCTGACGGCGCGGCCTTGACTGCGGTGATCATGCCGGCAAACAGCACAATACCAACCAGCAACAGGCGTATTGGCTTCATTCATCACCACCTATCTTTTTCATCAATACTTTCGACCGTCGTTGCCAGTTATAGAGCGCTTTGCGCGGTGCTGGCAGGTCTTCAGGCGCGCCCAACGTGAAGCCGCGTTCGATAAACCAATGGGTGGTGCGGGTGGTCAGCACGAACAATTGCGTCAGGCCGCGTTCAATCGCTGCGTCCTCGACGGCGGCGAGCAGGCCATCGCCGCGACCACCACGCTGGAATTCACGCGACACCGCCAGGCAGGCCATTTCGCCCGCGCCGGTTTCGGGGAAAGGGTAAAGCGCAACACAGCCGACGATGCGGCCATCCAGTTCATCGACAAAAAACTGTTCGATTTCCTGTTCCAGCAACTCACGTGAACGCCGTACCAGAATGCCATCCGCCTCCAGCGGCTCAATCACCGAAAGGATGCCGCCGACATCGTCGATTGTCGCCGGGCGCAAACTCTCCACCGATTGGCGCGTCACCATGGTGCCAACACCGGCATGCGTGAACAACTCCATCACCACCGCGCCATCGACGTCCGCGCTGATCAGATGCACTTTGCCGACGCCTTTTTTGCAGGCGTGGGCAGCATGCGGCAAATACAACTTCATGTCGCCATCGGGCAACTCGCGCAGCAGCTTCGGCACCTGCGCGGCAGTCACCCGGTTGATGCGGCGCCCTTTGGCATCGACGGTGTCGCCATGGTCGAGGATAAACACCAGTTTGTCGGCCGCCAGAGCAATGGCCGCCTGAGTCGCGACTTCTTCAAGCGTCAGATTGAATACCTCGCCAGTCGGGGAATAGCCGAGCGGGGAGAGCAACACGATTTCGCCGGCTTGCAGACGGTCACGGATCGGCGCAACCGCGATCTTGCGCACCTCGCCGGTAAATTGCAGGTCGATGCCATCGACGATGCCGGCCGGCTGCGCGGTGACGTAATTACCTGAGGCGACGCGAATGTCGGCGCCGGCCATCGGTGTGTTGGGGAGTCCGACAGAGAGCAGACTTTCAATATCGACGCGTACCGAGCCGACCGCATCTTTGACGTGTTCCAGCGCATCCGCATCGGTCACCCGCCGACCTTGCACATACTGCGCCTCCGCCGCCAGTCGCTCTTCCACTTGCGGTCGCACACCATGCACCAGAACCAGTCGCACTCCCAGCGCATTGAGAAGATTGATGTCATAGATCAGATCGACAAAATCTGCACGCAACATCGCCTCGCCGCCAAACGCGAGCACGAAAGTCTTGCCGCGAAAAGCGTGGATGTAGGGCGCTGCGGCGCGAAACCATTGCACGAATGACGCAGTTTCCATTTCCGCTGACCTCGCCATGCTTGACTCCTGGAAGGATTTAAATGTGTTTTTGAACGTTTTTTTACGGCTTCATATCGAAAAACTTAAATAATCCACACGTTAACCCCGCATTATTCAGCGAAAGTCGCCCCACAAGGTCTGCATCGCCGCCAACGCCGCCAAGGCTGCGGTTTCTGTTCGCAAAATGCGCGGCCCCAGGCGGATAGGCAGACAGCCGGCGGCTACAGCGGCTTTACGTTCAACCGGATCGAACCCGCCCTCCGGCCCTGCCAGCAGCATCACCGGAGCGGCGGGAACAGGCAGGTCGCGCAAACTGGCGGTCGCCTCCGGGTCAAGCAAATATCGTATTGGCGCAACGGGGACTTCCGTGGTCTGCCGCAACCACGCCATGAATTCGGCTATCGCAGCCACTGCGGGAACCTGGTTGCGGCCGCATTGTTCACACGCGGAAACGACGACGCCTTGCCAATGACGCAACCGGCGCTCGGCCTTGTCGCCGCTGAGCTTGACCACGCTGCGTCGCATCATCAACGGCTGAATCGCCGCGATACCGAGCTCCACCGATTTCTGCAGCGTCAAGTCCATCCGTTCACCGCTGGAAATACCTTGTGCCAGGGTGACCCGTAAATTCGATTCGCGCCTTGGTTCGGCGAACTGCGTCAAGCGGACCGCCGCGCCTTTGCCTTGCAGACTGAGAACGCCGAGATATTCGCCGCCGTCCCCATTGAACAGGGTGACAATTTCACCCTCTCGCAGTCGCAGCGCTCCGATGGCATGGCGCGCGGTTTCATCGGGCAAGGCGATCGATCGACCGACGGCGAGAGGCAGATCACAGTAAAAGCGGGGCATGAACGAAAAACCTCATAAAGCAAAGTGGTAACACAGCTAGTGATATTATCCGCAGCCCGGGTTTGACAGGAGTTGGACGATGGTTCGCATGGAAACGCCGATCTGCGATTTCGGATGGAAAGCGCCCGACTTCGCCTTGCCCGGCGTCGATGGCAAGACGTATTCCCTACAAAACGTGGCGGGGCCAAACGGCCTGTTGGTGATGTTCATCTGCAACCATTGCCCGTATGTAAAGGCCGTTATCGAGCGCATCGTGCGCGATGTCACCGAATTGAATGCCTTGGGCATCGGCTCGATCGCGATCATGTCGAACGACCCGACCGAATATCCCGAAGACAGCTTTGAAAACATGCGCTTGCTGGCCGACAAGTTGGCCTTCCCGATGCCGTATGTGATCGACTCGACACAACAGATCGCCAAAGCCTATGGTGCCATCTGCACGCCGGATTTTTTCGGCTTCAATCGAGATCTGCAGCTCCAATATCGAGGTCGACTGGATGCGTCGCGCAAAGAAACCGCGCCCGTCGATGCGCGTCGAGACTTGTTCGAGGCGATGAAGAGGGTCGCCACGACCCAACACGGTCCCACCGACCAGATTCCCAGTATCGGCTGTTCCATCAAATGGCTGTCCGCATCCAATGATTGATCCCATGATCGACCTCAACCTGATTGTCCAACAAGTCATTGAAGCCTGCCGCGCCGTCGGTCGCGAAGAAGTGATGCCGCGTTATCTGAAGGTGGCGCATCAGCGCAAGGTCGACGGCAGCCTGCTGACCGAAGCAGATGTCGCGGCGCAAAAAGCGCTTTTCCAGCGTCTGCAAGAAATTGCGCCATTTCCGGTACTCGGTGAAGAAATGACCGAGACCGAGCAGCAGGATGTCTGGGGCATCGGCGATGCAGGCTTCTGGTGTGTCGACCCCATCGACGGCACCAGCAATTTTGTCAATGGCCTGCCCTTCTTCGCCATTTCCGTAGCGCTCATACGTCATCACAAGAGCGTGCTGGGGGTGGTCTACGACCCTGGCGCGGATGAAGCTTTTTATGCCGTCGAAGGTCAGGGCGCGTTCATGAACGGTGAGCGCCTGCCGCTCAAGGCGCCACCTACTGAGCTGAGCCGTTGCATGGCCGGCATCGAGTTGAAGCGTATCGACCGCACCCTGGCGGGTCGACTCGCCTTCGAGCACCCATTCAGTTCGCAGCGCAACCTCGGCGCCAGCACGCTCGACTGGTGCTACATCGCCGCCGGTCGCATGCACGTTTATTTGCATGGCGGCCAGAAGCTTTGGGATTACGCGGCGGGTTGCCTGATCCTGAAAGAAGCCGGCGGCGCGTCTTGCGCTCTGGATGGATCCGAATTTCGGGGGGACAATCCATGGTGCCGTTCAGTTCTCGCCGCGTTGACGCCGGATTTACTTCGGCAATGGAAGGACTGGGTGGGTGTTTGATGCCATGAATGTGGAAATAATGTAAAAATCAGCTACGTTTGGAAGCTACAAATTTTTTATGCACTGCAGCATTGCCGGCTTCTATAAACGTGCCATTCAAGAATATAAAAATATTTTAATTTTGACCTTCAATCGCTTCGTAACCCGTAAAAATCAAGGTGATAAGCCCATCACGCCGCCTTTTGCCCGTTTCTCAGGGCGTCTGTCGGCTTGCTCATGCCCGATTGCCTGCGACATAATCGAAGCTTTCCGCCCGCTTGGGTTCAGATTTCGGTTTTTTCTTTGAGGAAACAAAGACATGGCAACACGTAACGACCTCGCAAACGCAATCCGCGCATTGGCGATGGATGCTGTCGAGAAAGCCAAGTCCGGTCACCCGGGCGCCCCAATGGGTATGGCGGAAATCTCAGAAGTACTTTGGAACCACCACTTGCGTCACAACCCGGCCAACCCGAAATGGCCTGACCGCGACCGCTTTGTGCTCTCCAACGGCCACGGCTCGATGCTGATTTATGCTTTGCTGCACCTGACCGGCTATGACGTCACCATCGACGATCTGAAGAGCTTCCGTCAGCTGCATTCACGTACCCCTGGACACCCTGAGTACGGCTATACCGCTGGCGTTGAAACCACCACCGGCCCACTCGGCCAGGGCATCACCAACGCCGTCGGTTTCGCGCTGGCTGAAAAGTTGATGGCGCACGAGTTCAACAAGCCTGGCCTCGACATCGTCAATCACCACACCTATGTCTTCATGGGTGACGGCTGCATGATGGAAGGCATTTCGCACGAAGCCTGCGCGCTGGCCGGTACCTGGCACCTGAACAAGCTGGTTGCGTTCTGGGACGACAACGGTATTTCCATCGACGGCCACACCGATGGCTGGTTTACCGACGACACCCCGAAGCGTTTTGAAGCTTACGGCTGGAACGTGATCGCTGGTGTTGACGGACATGACTATGCCGAACTGGAAGCCGCCATCCAGAAAGCCAAGCAATCCGCCGACAAACCGACCTTGATCTGCTGCAAGACCATCATCGGCAAGGGTTCTCCCAACAAGGAAGGCACGCACGACGTTCATGGCGCCGCATTGGGCGCGGCCGAAATTACCGCCACCCGGGCGAATCTGGGCTGGGAACATGAGCCCTTCGTGATCCCGCAGGATGTTTACGACGGTTGGGATGCCAAGACCAAGGGCGAAGGCCTGGAAAAACTGTGGAACAACAAGTTCGCCGAGTACGCTGCGCAGTTCCCGGCCGAAGCCGCTGAATTCACCCGCCGCATGAATGGCGATCTGCCTGCCGACTGGGCTGGTCGCGTGCAAGCTGCGTTGGCCACTACGCTGGAGAAGGCAGAGACCGTCGCCACCCGTAAGGCTTCTCAACTGGCCATTGAGCGCCTGGTGTCGACCCTGCCCGAGCGCGTTGGCGGTTCCGCCGATCTGACCGGTTCCAACCTGACCAACTGGCCGGGTTGCCACCCCCTGCACCGCAATCCGGGCGGCAACTACATTTCTTACGGCGTGCGCGAGTTCGGCATGGCGCACATCATGAACGGTATGGCGTTGCACGGTGGCCTCTTCCCGTTTGGCGGCACCTTCCTGATGTTCTCGGAATACATGCGCAATGCCTTGCGCATGTCGGCGCTGATGAAGCAACGCGTGGTTTATGTGTTCACGCATGACTCCATCGGCTTGGGCGAAGACGGCCCGACCCACCAACCGGTCGAGCAGACCGCCACCCTGCGCATGATCCCCAACATGAGCGTCTGGCGTCCTTGTGACACCACTGAAACACTCGTCGCCTGGGCTGCCAGCGTGGAAAAACTCGATGGCCCGAGTTGCCATATTCTTTCCCGCCAGAACCTGCCCTTCGTCAAGCGCTCCGATGCTCAGATCGCCGACATCCGCAAGGGCGGCTACGTGCTGTCCGATTGCGATGGCGAGGCCAAGGTGGTTTTGATTGCCACCGGCTCTGAAGTCGAACTGGCATTGAAGTCACAAGAAGCCTTGAAGTCGGAAGGCATCGCCGCACGCGTGGTCTCCATGCCGTGTACCAACGAATTTGACAAGCAGGATCAGGCATACAAAGACAACGTACTGCTGCCCACCGTGCGCAAGGTCGCCATTGAAGCTGGCGTCACTGACGGCTGGTACAAATACGTCGGCCTGCGTGGCGCTGTGGTTGGCCTGGACCGCTTCGGCGAATCCGCCCCGGCTCCGCTGCTGTTCAAGGAGTTCGGCTTCACCGTCGAGAACGTGGTCGCTAAAGTCAAAGGCATTCTGTAATCAGCGGGTAGCGGGTAGACCATAACTGGCAGCTCGAAATTTGCGCATCCAAGGCGCAGAAATCAAAGCTGCAATCTACCCGCCACCGGCTCAGTCCCATTAATCACAAGGAGCAAAATATGACTATTAAAGTTGGCATCAATGGTTTTGGCCGTATCGGCCGCATGGCTTTCCGTGCAATCGCAAAAGATTTCCCCGGGATCGAAGTAGTCGGCATCAACGACCTGCTCGAACCTGACTACCTGGCTTACATGCTGAAATACGACTCGGTGCATGGTCGTTTCAACGGCGACGTATCCACCGCTGGTGGCAACATGATCGTCAACGGCAAGACCATCCGCCTGACCGCCGAGCGCGATCCCGCCAACTTGAAATGGAATGAAATCGGCGCTGACATCGTCATCGACTGTACCGGCTTCTTCCTGACCACCGAATCCTGCCAGGCTCACATCACGGCCGGCGCCAAGAAGGTTGTCCAGTCCGCACCGGCGAAAGACGACACCCCGATGTTCGTCTACGGCGTCAATCACTCCAAGTACGCTGGCGAAGCTATTGTCTCTGCCGCTTCCTGCACCACCAACTGCCTGGCGCCCGTCGCCAAGGTGCTGAACGACAACTGGGGCATCAAGCGTGGCCTGATGACCACCGTGCATGCGGCGACCGCAACCCAGAAGACCGTTGATGGCCCGTCGATGAAAGACTGGCGTGGTGGTCGTGGCATCCTGGAAAACATCATTCCTTCTTCCACTGGCGCCGCCAAGGCCGTCGGCAAGGTTCTGCCCGAGCTGAACAAGAAGCTGACCGGCATGGCCTTCCGCGTCCCGACTTCCGATGTTTCCGTCGTCGATCTGACCGTCGAACTGAACAAGGAAGCCGCTTACGCCGACATCTGCGCCGCCATGAAGGCAGCCTCCGAAGGTGAATTGAAAGGTGTGCTGGGTTACACCAACGAAAAAGTCGTCTCTACCGATTTCGTCGGCAACTCCGCACCTTCCACTTTCGACGCCGAAGCCGGTATCGCGCTGGACAGCACCTTCGTCAAGGTCGTTGCCTGGTACGACAACGAGTACGGCTACACCTGCAACATGCTGCGTCTGGTCGAACACGTCGCCAAGTAATTGACCGCGGGGGCGGGTTCAAACCCGCCCCCGCACCACGCTGTGAGCCGTAAGGACTGAGCTGGCTCAACCCTTACCACTTACCTGATCAGGAGATCTGCAATGGCCAAATTCCTCCGCATGACCGACCTCGACCTCGCTGGCAAGCGAGTTTTTATCCGCGCCGACCTGAATGTCCCCGTCAAAGACGGCAAAGTTACTTCCGACGCGCGCATCACCGCCTCCATGCCGACCATCGAACACGCCCTGAAAGCGGGCGCAAAAGTGATGGTCACATCCCACCTGGGACGCCCGACTGAAGGCGAGTGGACGGAAGAGGTTTCGCTCAAGCCTGTCGCCGATGTCATGGCCGCCAAGTTGGGCAAGCCGGTGCGCCTGATCAAGGATTGGGTCGATGGCGGATTCGACGTTGCCGACGGCGAAGTCGTATTGCTTGAAAATTGCCGCGTCAACAAAGGCGAAAAGAAAAATGTCGAAGAAACCGCGCGTAAATACGCCGCCCTCTGCGACGTCTTCGTGATGGATGCTTTTGGTACCGCGCACCGCGCCGAAGCCTCCACCTACGGCATCGCTCAGTACGCCCCCACCGCCTGCGCAGGAATACTGGTTTCTGAAGAACTCGAAGCGCTCGACAAAGCGCTGGCCAACCCGGCGCGTCCGATGGTCGCCATCGTCGGCGGCTCCAAGGTTTCCACCAAGCTGACCGTGCTGGAAGCGCTGTCCGAGAAATGCGAGCAACTGGTGGTGGGTGGCGGCATCGCCAACACCTTCCTGGCAGCCACCGGCAAGAACGTTGGCAAGTCGCTTTGCGAAGCCGATCTGATCCCGACTGCACAGGCGCTGATCACCAAGATGACCGCCCGTGGCGCAACCATCCCAATCGCTGTCGATGTCGTGTGCGGCAAGAAATTTGACGCCAACGAACCTGCCGTCAGCAAAGCGGCTGGTGATGTGGCCGACGACGACATGATTTTCGATATTGGCCCGAAATCAGCGCAGGAACTGGTCGACATCATCATGAATGCCGGTACCGTGGTGTGGAATGGCCCGGTAGGCGTGTTCGAATTCGACCAGTTTGGTGAAGGCACCAAGGCAATTGCCATGGCCATCGCCAATACCAAGGCGTTCACTCTGGCCGGCGGCGGCGACACCATTGCCGCTATCCAGAAGTACGACATTTACGACAAAGTAACCTACATTTCCACCGCTGGTGGCGCGTTCCTTGAATATCTGGAAGGCAAAGTACTGCCTGCCGTCGACATTCTGGAAAAAAGAGCTGCCGGCTAATACGTAGGAGCGCTGCCTTGAGCAGCGCGATTTGCGTCTGATCGGCCCGCGAACGGGCCTCCTACATCGAGAAATTCATGCTGCGTAGAACCAAAATCGTCGCCACGCTTGGCCCCGCTTGTTCTGATCCCAAAATTTTGGACAAGATGATCGAAGGTGGCGTGGATGTCGTTCGTCTAAATTTTTCTCATGGAACAGCGGAAGAACATCAGCAACGCTGCGAACTCGTTCGCTCAATTGCGAAAACCCGTGGTCGCGCGGTCGGTGTTCTGGTCGATCTGCAAGGGCCGAAGATCCGCATCGGAAAATTCAAGGATGGCAAGATCACGCTGAGTCCAGGTGATCGATTCATCTTCGATGCAAATTGCTTGCTGGGCGACCAGGAACGCGTTGGCCTCGATTACAAAGAGCTGATTCGCGATGTAGGTCGCGGCGCGACGCTGCTGCTGGATGATGGTCGCATCGAAATGTGGGTCGAGGAAGTCCAGGGCAGCGAAGTCCACTGCAAGGTCGTGCAAGGCGGGGTGTTGTCCAACAACAAAGGCATCAACCGCAAGGGCGGTGGCCTCTCCGCCGCCGCGCTGACCGAAAAGGACATGGAAGATATCAAGACCGCCGCGATGATCAAGGCGGATTACTTGGCCATATCCTTTCCGCGTTCTGCTGCCGATGTTGAACTGGCGCGTGAATTACTGCACGCGGCAGGTGGGTCGGCCTGGATTGTCGCCAAAATCGAACGTGCTGAAGCGATTGAAGCCCTGGAAGAAATTGTCAACGCATCGGATGCAATCATGGTCGCGCGTGGCGACCTCGGGGTGGAAGTCGGGGACGCGGCTGTACCCGCCTTGCAGAAGCGGATGATTCGCACCGCGCGTGAACAGAACAAAATTGTCATTACCGCGACCCAGATGATGGAGTCGATGATTTCCAGCCCGATTCCGACTCGCGCCGAAGTTTCCGACGTTGCCAATGCGGTGCTGGATGGCACCGATGCGGTGATGCTTTCAGCCGAAACAGCGGCGGGGCTATATCCGGTGGAAGCTATCTCGGCGATGAATCGAGTCTGCCTGGAAGCTGAAAAAGAACTCGAAGTTTCCTTCGGCAACCGCATGCTCGATCATGGTTTTTTGCATGTCGACGAGGCCATCGCAATGTCCGCCGCGTTTACGGCGCTGCATCTGAACATCAAGGCAATTGCCGCGATGACACAGTCCGGTTCCACCGCGTTGTGGATGTCTCGCATCAGTACTCACGTTCCAATCTACGCCTTGACGCCGGAAGTCGGGACTCGTAGAAAAGTGACTCTGTTTCGCGGTGTTTATCCGATCAATTTTCGCCCCTCAACCAATGAGCGCGACCAGTTGCTCTCCGAGGCTGAGGACGAACTTCGACGTCGCGGAGCGGTCCGTAACGGCGACCTGATTTTGCTCACCATTGGTGAGCCGATTGGCAAACCCGGCGGAACCAACACCATGAAGATCGTTCGCGTCGGCGAACACAAGAAGGCTTGATTACGCTTACTTAACAGGAGATACATAAATGGCTTTGATTTCCCTGCGTCAACTGCTCGACCATGCTGCCGAAAATGGCTACGGCCTGCCGGCTTTCAACGTTAACAATATGGAACAGGTGCAGGCGATCATGCATGCCGCCGACGCCGCCAACAGCCCGGTGATTCTGCAAGGTTCCGCTGGTGCCCGTTCCTACGCCGGTGAGCCGTTCCTGCGCCACCTGATCATTGCCGCGATCGAGTCCTATCCGCACATTCCGGTCTGTATGCACCAGGATCACGGCGCATCCCCCAGCATCTGCTTCCGCTCGATCCAGTCCGGTTTCAGTTCTGTAATGATGGATGGTTCCCTTGGTACCGATGGCAAGACCCCTTCCACTTACGAATACAACGTTGCCACTACCGCCCATGTGGCTGAACTGGCACATGCCTGCGGCGTTTCCGTCGAAGGCGAACTGGGCTGCCTGGGCTCCCTGGAAACCGGTAAAGCCGGCGAAGAAGATGGCCACGGCGCCGAAGGCATTCTGGACCATTCCGCGCTGCTGACCGACCCCGATGAAGCGGCTGACTTCGTCGCCAAGACCAAGGTTGACGCGCTGGCCATCGCCATCGGCACCAGCCACGGCGCTTACAAGTTCACCCAGAAGCCCACCGGCAAAGTGCTGCGTATCGATCGCGTGAAAGAAATTCACGCCCGCATCCCCAGCGTCCACCTGGTCATGCACGGTTCTTCTTCCGTGCCGGAAGACTGGCTGGCAATCATCAACAGCTACGGCGGCGACATGGGTCAGACTTATGGCGTGCCAGTCAGCGAAATCGTTGAAGGCATCAAGAACGGCGTGCGCAAAGTGAATATCGACACCGATCTGCGTATGGCGTCCACTGGCGCAATCCGCAAACATCTGGCCGAAAACAAGGCGAACTTCGATCCGCGCAAGTTCCTGAAAGAAGCCACCAAGGCGATGACCGGCATTTGCCAGGCTCGTTATGAAGCCTTCGGCGCCGCCGGCATGGCAAGCAAGATCACCAAGGTCTATAGCCTGGAAGACATGCAGAAGCGTTACGACAAAGGCGATCTCGATCCCAAGATCAACTAAATAGTCCGCTTGTAGCTGGTAGCTAATGGCCGGTAGCGGGGAAACTCGCTACCGGCCTTTTTCTTTTGGGCGATATTCGTATGACCACCTTATTCGAAACCTCTATCCAGTCCCTGCCGTTGATTCATAAAGGCAAAGTGCGCGATATCTATGCCGTGGATGATCGCCGCATGTTGATCGTGACTACCGATCGCTTGTCGGCATTCGACGTGGTTCTGCCAACGCCGATACCGGACAAAGGCAAGGTATTAACCGCTGTGGCCGACTTCTGGTTTGCCAAACTGGCGCACATCATGCCCAACCAGTTGACCGGAGAAGCGCCCGAGTCGGTGGTCTCAGCGGCTGAACGGGATCAGGTTGCCGGCCGTGCGGTCGTGGTCAAGCGGCTCAAGGCATTGCCGGTGGAAGCCATCGTGCGCGGCTATCTGGTCGGGTCGGGTTGGGCCGAGTACCAAAAAACCGGGTTGGTTTGCGGCATTCCTCTACCGGATCGGATGCAACTGGCCGACCGCCTTGCGGAACCCATTTTCACCCCATCCACCAAGGCGGCGGTTGGCGAGCACGACGAGAATATCGACTTCGAGCGTTGCCAGGCGCTGCTCGGCAAAGACATCGCCGCACAGGTGCGGGATGCTTCCATCGCCTTGTACCAGGCGGCGGCGGAATATGCGTTGACGCGTGGCATCATCATCGCCGATACCAAATTCGAATTCGGCCTGGATACCGACGGCAGGTTGACGCTGATCGACGAAGTTCTGACCCCGGATTCGTCACGTTTCTGGCCGTTGGATCAATATCGGGTTGGGGAAAATCCCCCCAGTTATGACAAACAATATGTGCGCGACTGGTTGACCGCTTCCGGCTGGAACAAACAAGCGCCGGGCCCCGAACTGCCTGAGGATGTCGTGCAGCGCACGGCGGAAAAATATCGCGAAGCCCTGCGTCTGCTGACCGGTTGAAGCTGGTTCTGCCCGCTCATTTCAACCCGAAACGATTCATCAAGTCGTACAACGTCGGCCGCGACACACCGAGCATCTCGGCGGCTTGCGCAACGCTGCCATTGCAGCGTGCGATTGCTTTGATCACCGCGCCACGTTCAGCTTCATCGCGAACCTGGCGCAAGTTCAGCGGTTCGTTTTCAACACCACTTTGAGCGGCAAGGCCGAGGTCGAGCACGCCGACTTTGGGCCCGTCGGACATGATCACTGCGCGCTTGATGGTGTTTTCCATTTCGCGCACGTTGCCTGGCCAGGTGTGTCCTTCAATCGCTTGCAGGGCTTCCGGCGAAAAGCCGCGCAACGCCCGCCCTTGGGTTTGCACCATGCGCTCCAGAAAGGCATGCGCCAACAGCGAGCGATCACCCTGACGTGCGCGCAGCGGCGGAATATGCACCGAGATCTCTGATAGCCGATAAAACAAGTCCTCACGAAATTGACCGGTTTTTATCTGCTCCGCCAAATTCTGGTGCGTCGCCGCAACGACGCGAACATCGACCGGGATCTCCGCGCGACCGCCGAGACGTTCGATGACCCGCTCCTGAAGAAAACGCAGCAGTTTGGCCTGTAGCGACATCGGCAAATCACCAATTTCATCGAGGAAAAGGGTGCCGCGATGGGCATATTCGATCTTGCCGATGGTTTGTTTGGAAGCGCCGGTAAACGCGCCCTTCTCATAGCCGAACAGTTCCGACTCCAGCAGATTATCGGGAATGGCCGCGCAGTTGATAGCGACAAATCTTTCTTTGATACGCGGAGACAACTCATGCAGCCCGCGCGCCAGAACCTCTTTCCCGGTACCCGATTCACCCAGCAGCAATACCGATACATCGCTGGGGGCGACTTTCTCGATCGTTCGGCAGACTTTCAGCATCTCTGGATCACTGGTAATCAGGCCTTGCAAGGGCTCCGAACGGGTGCGTTGCATGAGGACGCGATTTTCTTGTTCCAGCTCATAGACGCGAAATGCGCGCTGAATGATCAACTTGAGGATCTGCTCCTCGAATGGTTTGTGATAGAAATCGAAAGCCCCCAGGCTGATCGCCTGTATCGCATTGCCGCGATCCTGGTTGCCGGTAACAACGATGATTTTTGACGCCGGACAAAGTTGAAGGATTTGCTGCAAAGTTGCCAATCCTTCAGTCGCACCATCCGGATCGGGTGGCAATCCCAAATCAAGCAGCACCACCGCCGGCTCGAAACGGCGTAATTGAGCCAACGCCGATTCGCGGTCACCCGCCGGCAGAATTTCGTATTCGTCCAGACTCCACTTGATTTGCTTTTGCAGGCCGATATCGTCTTCAACCAGCAAAATTTTCGCTGCCTTATCGATAGCTTTATCGTTTGCTTTATCGCTTGCTTTATCGTTAACTTTTTCGCTCATGGTGTTGGCTCGGTTATTAGCGGCAAGCGGACGGTGAAAAGAGTCCCGCGTCCAGGTTTACTGACGACCTGAATGTTGCCATTCAGCTCCTGCACATACTCCTTGCATTCATAAGCGCCGATACCCATACCGGAGCCCTTTGTCGATGCAAAGGGGCGGAACAGTCGTTCGCGGATGAAATCGGCATCCATGCCGGTGCCGGAATCCTCAACGGTCATCACCGCCCAGCCATCCTCTCGATTAAGTTTAACACCTACATTTCCAGTATATGGCGTCGCTTCTATCGCGTTTTGAACCAAGTGACCGACAACCCGCACCAGTTTTTCACGATCGGCCTTGACCCGCATCCCCGCCGCCTCGATTTGTAAATTCGGCTTCAGGCTGTAAGCGCTTTTAGATTGCATCACCTCATGCAATATCTCGCCCAGATCAACGCTGCTCTTGTCGCTGGCGCTGGTCTCATCCTTCAGTTTAAGCAACATGCGATTCATTCGCGCGACCGAGCTTTCGATGGTCGCCAACATATCTTCCTGAAATTCTGGCTTGTGTTTGTGTTTTTCCGCATTGGCCAGCAACAGCGAAAGTTGGGCGACCAGATTCTTGATGTCATGCACAACGAATGCGGCCGCCCGATTGAACGACTCGAATTGACGCGCCACCGTCAATGCTTCTGCCGCTTGCGCCTGCGCCAGATGCGCTGCCGCCTGTCGCGAGGCGGTTTTCAGCAGGTCATTGATTTCCCAGTCCATGCCAGGCTGACTCATCGACTTGGCCAGAACAACGAAGCCAGATAAACGATCATGCCAAAGCAACGGGATGACCAACCAAGCCTTGTCGCATGCCAGCAACCAAGCGGGGAACTGGGTTTCCTCCAACAAATCGGGCTGTTCCTTGCAGTCCTTCAAATCCAGCACCCACTGCCGTGATTCCAGGAATGCAGAAAAAGCATGCCCAGCCTCGAGATGCCCTTCCAATTCGCTGAAGTTCCACTGCGCCGCACGTCGATAGGTACCGTTTTCATGTTTCAACCACAGCGCTGCGGCAGGGCTGTCGACCAGCCGCGCCATCGCCTGCAAGGTACGGTCGTAAACCCGTGCATCCGGCTCGCCCTCGGTCAGCATGGAGGTGAAATGCAGCCATTCCTCACGATAATCGTAGCGGTAGCGAAAAAAATGCTTGGCCAGATAAACCCGCAATTTCGCGCGTACGTTGCCGGAGAAGATCGCCAGCAACAGCACCAGCGCCGCCCCGAACAGAAACACCGTTTGCAGGACCGCGCCCCATTCGCCGCCGGCATATCGGATGTAATAACCAGCCGCCGCCATCAACATGAGATACAGGCCGGCGCCCATCAAGGCGGCGCTATGGAAGGCCATGCGATGTGAAATCGCCAGCTTCATGTCGGTATTCGCCCGTCGGCGCAGGGAAATCCACAACAACGGCACCAGCAGGGCATTCACCGCGCCACGCGCGATCCAGCCATCCTGAGAGATCGCGGCAAACAACATCGCTTCCGAGTACAGGTAAAAATCGAACACGAAGATGCCGCCCAAGGCCAGGCAAAGATGCTTGATGGTCCAGCGTTCATGGATGCTGGAGTTGCGATAGAACTGCTCCACCAGCACCATACCGGCAACCGCAAACAGCGCCGGGAAGACCGCGCCGACCCAGTAACTCAGCTGGCTGGCGGGGAAAAACAAGGCAATGGCGTGACTGCCGAAAGCCAATATCGCCAGCCCGCCCAGACCACGACCAAGGAATGCCAGATTGTCGGTGCGATCGGTTTTTGCGCGTAACGCCCGCAAATTACGCCACAGGAACCATACCCAAACCAGATTTCGCCCAAGCTCGGCCAGCCCGGCCAGTTCCTGGCCGGCACGCAGCAGCGCGTGCAGCGCCAGAATACCCGCCCAGAGAAAACTGGCAGCAGCCGGAACCGCCAGACCTGGCACCCCGGGAGGACCATCACGACCGCGAGCCGTCAATGCCAGAAACGCAAAAGCGACAGCGGCAAGGCCATAGCTGAAAACAGCGATACCCATGTTGGTTGCTAACCCGGACATTGCATGAATTCACGCGCTGACCGCGCAGGACAATGTTTGCACAGCGAATTCCGTGAAGAAGTGACGTAGTTATTCATATTCCCGACTGTGCGGAATCGTTGTCTTAAGCGGCCTACGAATCCGGCCTGCCCATTACGGGTGGAGCGAAATTCCCGGTACGGACAAGGGACCAGTGAAAGCGCGCGAGCATTTATGAAATATCCGGGCTAAGAGCCTGTCGGACTTTGGTCGTCGATAGCGAAAATCGACCCCGCCGAGGCCGTTTTTTGCCGGATTCGCAGCCGCATGGTTGTTCCATGGGGCAAGAAACCGGCAAAAAAGGGGCCGGCGCGGTCGATTTCCCGCTTATCCCCCCCGGGACTTTGCAGCCGACGATTCCAAAGTCCGACAGGCACCTAGCGCACGCCCTTGCCCAGCACGACCACCTGGGTGGTTTGCAGCAGCACCATCAAATCCAGAAACAAGCTGTGATTCTTGACGTAATAGAGGTCGTACTGAAGCTTGTTCATCGCGTCTTCGACGCTCGCTCCGTAAGGAAACTTCACTTGCGCCCAACCGGTGATGCCGGGTTTTACACTATGGCGAGCGTGGTAATAAGGAATTTGCGCGGCGAGTTCATTGACGAAATAAGGCCGTTCCGGTCGCGGCCCGACAAAACTCATGTGGCCCAAAAACACATTCAGGATTTGCGGCAGTTCATCAATGCGAGTGCGGCGAATAAAGCGGCCGACCCGCGTGGTGCGATCATCTTTCTGCCGCGCCCACACCGGCAAACCATCTTTTTCCGCATCGGTGAACATGCTGCGGAACTTGAAAATGGTGAAGGGATGACCGAACTGGCCGATACGCTCCTGAGTATAAAAAACCGGACCCCGACTTTCCATCCGGATCATCGCGCCGGCAAGCAGCATGATGGGCAGCGCAAACAGCAGGAATGAGCCGCTCACCAGCAGATCGAATCCCCGTTTGACGATGTCGCGGCCGGAGCCCTGGGTGAAGCCTTCAGAGAAGATCATCCAACTGGCATTGATGGCTTCCAGCGGCAGAATACCGGTCTGACGCTCGAAGAAAGTAGGCAGATCGAGAATATGCAGACCGCGTAATTTGCATTCGAGCAATTCCGTCATCGGCAAACCGCCACCGCGACGTTCCCTGATCGCCACCACGATTTCGCCAACCCCAAGGCGGGAAGCTGTTTCAAACAGCGATGCCTGCTCCGGATCGATGACCCGTTCCAGCGGCACATAATGATGCGAAGCGCCCAGCGGCAAGTAACCGACAATGCTCAAACCTTGCGCCTTGCCGGTGCTTGCCATCTCCTCGATTTTCGACGCGCGGCTGCCGGTGCCCAAGACCAGAATGCGTTTCTTGAAATAATCGGTCTTGTCCCATTCCATGAAGAGCAAACGAATCAAAACCGAGGAAAGTCCAGCGACCAGAATGCCGGCAATCAACTCACCACCGGCCGGGAAAAGCAGAGGCAAGAACTGCCCCCCCAGCGCCAATAAGCCCGTCGCAACGAGAAAGCTGCCACAGACACGGGTTAAAAGGCTGAGCAACCCTTTGGTCCACTCCCAATCGTAAAGGCCGAAAGTGGAGTTGAGCAGCGTCAGCATCGCCGCAAACAGCCATGGCTTGTAGGCAACGTCGGGAAGATCGCCCAACAGATGCGGCGTACCGTAGCGTTCCGCAGCGAATCCGCTGATGTAGTAAAAAACCAGTAATTCGACAAAGGTGAGCAACAACATGCTCACTGGAATGTAGTGGCGAAAGAATCGAATCATGTCTACTCAGACGCGGGAAATAAATTAATCAAGTCGCTAGCCCGGATTTTTTATTCTGGACTTCAATGAGCCAGCGTATCCGCTAACACATCAGGATGCGGTAAAAGTTTTTCCAATTGCGCCAGACTGATCCGCGCCCGCCCGCTACTGGAGAAGTGATGCCCTTCGCCGGCGGTAAAACGTACCAGCACGTCAGTGGGTTCGGAATAAATCAGGTAAGCCATGCGTCCGCCTTTATCCTGGGTCTTGAATTCAATATTCTGATTGACCAGAAACTGCTCGAAATCCTTGCTTGAATCGGCGTCGATATCCAACTCGATCAAACTATGTTCGGACACCGCCCCTGAAGCCACCATACCCGCCAAGCTAGGGTTGAATTGCCGAAACACCCGCATCACCGCCACGGCTTGCTGGCGCAAGGCCAGCAGCAAAGCGGCTTGCTCCTCCGGTTCGTAGAGCGATTGGCGATAAATCAGCGCCGCATCCACCTCTTCATTGCTGGGCAAGCCGCGCGTATCCGGCAGGCCCAGGCTGCGCGCAGCTTTTCGTTTGGCCAGGGCATAGTCCTGAATGCCATGCTCGGCGATCATGCGTGCGGCCAGATCGGCGATGCGGGTGCGATTCTGTGAGGTATGAGCGTCGCGCATGAGGGTTTAGATTGCACCCGGCAGGGGCAACGGCTCCAGCGGGGCTTCCAGCGATTCTGCGGTCTCCGCCGCCGCGCCAGGAGCAAATTCCTGGAAGAAATATTCGGTGACGCCTTGATCGGGTTCTACGGGGCTACCCGTGATTGGATCAATTTGAGCCGTGGTCACCCCCTCCGGCATAAAGAAAGGCATTTCCGGCGTCGTCGCCAACACATCTCGCATATAGCGCACCCAGATCGGCAGCGCGGTACCGCCGCCGGTTTCACCCGAACCCAGCGGACGCGGCTGGTCATACCCCATCCACGCGATAGCCACGCGTGTCTTCTGAAAACCGGCAAACCAGGCGTCGTGGTGATCGTTGGTCGTACCGGTTTTGCCCGCTATGTCGTGGCGTCCAAGTGACAGCGCGGCGGTAGCAGTGCCGCGTCGAATCACATCCTGCATCAAACTGGTGACGATAAATGCGTTGCGCGCATCGATCGCTCGGCGGACGGGGGGCGCTTCAAAACGTTCAAGTAGACGACCATCCTTGTCGGTCACCTTCAACAGATGCCAGGGAGTCACCGCGTTGCCGCCATTGGCAAATACCGCATAACCAGCGGCCAGCGCAAGCGGCGTCACCTCACCCGCGCCCAGCGCCATCGTCATGTAGGGTGGAATACGCGTCATGTCGAATCCGAACTTGGCAATGTGTTGTTGCGTAAACGGAATACCGGCGCGTTCAAGCACGCGAATCGAAACCAGATTCTTCGACTTGGCCAAGGCGTTGCGCAGTGTCAACGGTCCGTCCATCGTCCCGTCATAATTTTTTGGCGCCCAACTGACGCCGCCGGTTTCAAACGGATCAACTTCGATCGGTGCATCATCGAACACGCTGGCCGGGGTGACGCCCTGCTCCAGTGCCGCAGAATAGACGAACGGCTTGAAACTCGAACCGGCTTGGCGCCAAGCCTGAGTCACATGGTTGTACTGATTGCGGGCAAAATCGAAGCCGCCGACCATCGCCATAACCGCGCCATCGCCTGGCGCAATGGCAACGAAAGCCGCCTCCACCCGCGGCAGGTTGGTCAGCTGCCACGGCGCCTTCGGAGAGTTCCGCGCCACCCGCACGATACTGCCGCTCTGCAGGCGTTTATCGGCCGGCAATTTGTTCGAAAGGAACTGCTGCGCGAATTTGATTTCACTGCCGCCAAGATCGACATCTTCACCGGAACGCAAGCGCACCCGGATACGAGACTTGTCGAGCGTCAACACGATGGCGGGCAAAAAACCGCTCGATTCATCGCGATCAAGCAACGTGCTGTCAATCAGCTTATCCGCCTCTTCAGCATCGATTGGCAGCATGATCTTGCCCTCCGGCCCGGCGTATCCGCGTCTACGTTGAAACTCGAGGATGCCCTGACGAACACCGCTTACCGCCGCTTTCTGGTCGGCGGTACGCAGCGTGGTGTAGACCTTCATGCCGCTGACATAAATACTGTCGCCATATTTTTCATACATCCGCCGCCGCACAAGTTCGGCCAGATGATGGGCATCCACCTCGAAGTTCTGCGGCGAATACTTCACTCTCAAACGCCGATCCTTGGCCCGTTGATAAACCTCATCGGAGATAAAGCCCAAGGTCTTCATTCGACCCAACACATAAATTTGCCGCGACTTGGCGCGCTTCGGATTCACCACCGGGTTGTAGGCCGAAGGCGCTTTCGGCAAGCCTGCCAGCATCGCGGCTTCGGCGACATCAATCTTGGCGAGCGGTTTGCCAAAATAAATTTGTGCCGCCGCCGCAAAACCATAGGCGCGTTGGCCTAGAAAAATGTGATTGATATACAGCTCAAGGATTTCATCCTTCGAAAGCGCATGCTCGATTTTGATCGCCAGCAGGGCTTCATTGAGTTTTCGCGTAAACGTTTTTTCCGAGCTCAGGAAAAAATTTCTCGCCACCTGCATGGTGATGGTCGAGGCGCCCTCCTTGACGCCGCCAAACTGCAAATTCGACCAGGCCGCGCGCAAGATGCCCAGCGTATCAACACCGCCGTGGCTATAAAAGCGCTCATCCTCCGCCGCCAGAATGGCCTGCGACAAGGCCTTTGGCGTGTCCTTGAAACGGACAACCGCGCGTCGCTCCTCGCCAAATTCACCAATCAACCCGCCATCTTGGGTATAAATTCGCAAGGGTTGCTTGGGGCGATAATCGGTTAGCGTTTCCAGACTCGGTAGATTTGGATAAATCACGGAGACGGCCAATGCGACTATTGCAGTTGCGGCTATTGCCAGGCCGGCCAAGATTGCCAGCAAGATTTGCCACCAACGGGTCATTTCGGGCTCGCAGGGTTACTTGATGAAAAAAAACAAGGATAAATGGAAAATCCTTGTAAAGATTAATAAGTTGTTGCTACGATTTAACGTAGATTATGAGATAGCTTACCGAAGCGGGTGTCTGAGAAGGGGAATTTGCTTGAAACTTGCTTTTTTTGACCCGAGTTCACGTCCAATGATTGGCGTCGATGTTAGCTCATCAGCAGTGAAAATGCTTGAGCTGGCGGATGGCGGCAAGGGGATGCGTCGAGTCGAGCGGTATGCCATCTCGCCACTGCCCAGAGACTCGGTACAGGACGGCGCCATCACTAAAGTAGAAGTGGTCGAAGCCGCCATGCGGGATGCCTGGAAAGCGTTAGGCACGCGCACCCGAGAAGTGGCGATGGCCTTGCCCGCCGCCTCGGTGATCACCAAGAAAATCATGTTGCCCGGCAATGCCACCGAAGCGGAGATCGACACCCAGGTTGCCGCCGAAGCGAATCAGATCGCCTCCTTCCCGCTGAACGACATCAACCTGGACTATCAAATTCTCGGCCCCAACCCTAAAAATCCAAGCGAGAACGATGCCCTTATGGTTCTGGCGCGTCGCGAACGGGTTGAAGAACGCGTCGCCTTAGCAGAATCGGTCGGTCTGAAGGTCGTCATCATGGATGTCGACGCCTATGCCGCCCTCACCGCCTACGAACAAATGGCCTTCCAGTTGCCGGACAACGGCAGAGGCCAGACCATCGCCATCATCGATATCGGTGCGCAGACAACGCATGTCAACGTTCTGCACGACAACCAATTGGTCTATCAACGTGAACATGCGCTCGGCGGCGGCGCATTGACCAATGAAATCAGTCGTCGCTTTGATTTGCCCGCAGAAGAAGCCGAAGACGCCAAGCGCAAAGGTTTGCTGCCCGAAAGTTATGAATCTGAAGTCCTGCAGCCATTTCTGGATTCTGTCTCCCAGGAAATCGGGCGGGCAATGCAATTATTCTTTTCCGCAACCTCGTTTCAAAGCATCGATCACATCCTGCTGGCGGGGGGCTGCGCCGCCATTCCCGGACTCGACGACGTGGTGC
>JFJP01024023.1_pt1 | contig 29548 bp, 25 predicted proteins | sample 431651 | NCBI WGS metagenome assembly JFJP01 (sample SAMN02602958, study PRJNA72255) | Microbial mat metagenome, whole genome shotgun sequencing project. | biome: fresh water; feature: sink hole; material: water; isolation source: purple microbial (photo- and chemosynthetic) mats found in... | reverse complement strand
ACTTCTCCTCATCGCTTAATAGGATAAAGCAGTCCCCTCCTAAGGGATAGCTCCAGGTTCGATTCCTGGTGGGGAGACCACCAATACTACATACTTTCAAGCTTGTTTCAAATCTCTAAGATTAGCTACTGTGCCAATTTTGTGCCTAACTGTGCCAATACTGTCATTCTGACTTTTAAACAGCTCAATATTCGTATCAATCTTTCAACTTCCAAAAAAGTAAAATTTTAATAAAATAAGTATATACTACAAGTATAAACTAACTGAAAAGGATGAAGCATGATAGCTACTGCAAAAGATTTAAGATTTAATATAAATATGCTTTTTGATGTACTTAGTAAAGGGGAAGATGTGACTATCACCTACAGAGGTAAGCCAAAAGCAAAGCTTGTCTCTACAGAAAAAAGTCATCTAGAAAAAAGTGATTCACTTTTTGGACTTTGGAAAGACAGAGATGAAGATGTAGATGCAATGGTAAGAGATATGAGAAAAGGAAGAAACTTTGATATATGACACTCTCATAGACACAGATGTGATTATCTGGTATCTAAGAGGCAATAAAAAAGCTTATGACCTTATCCATGGTACTGATGAGTTTTGTATATCATCTGTGACTTATATGGAGCTAGTACAAGGGATGAGAAACAAAGAAGAACTGAGAACTTTACAAAAAACTCTCAAACAGTGGAATGTAAAAACAATCTATATAAGCCAAGAGATATCCGCAAAAGCTCTTTTTTATGTAGAAGAATATTTTCTGAGTCATTCGATGCAACTTGCCGATAGTCTCATAGCTTCAACTGCTACAAGCTATGGGATGAAACTCATCACAGCAAACTATAAGCACTATAAGGTGGTAAAAGATATCACAATAGAGATTTTTAGACCATAAAAACACAAAGAAGATAGAAAAATAGAAAAATAGGGGTCGAAAAAATGGTAGCTGATTACTCTTTAACCCTACCTTCCGACTCTCTTAGAAAATTGCACTTATTTTTAGAATTGGCGAAGCTTAAGAAAAATAATTAATATTAAAACAACAATTTTAGTTTAATATATTGATTAAATACCTGTTTTTAGGGGTTTGTTTTAGAAGAGCTTGATAAAAAAGTTAGAGAATGGACTTGTCCAGCTTGTAACACAAAACATCTAAGAGATGTGAATGCAGCTAAAATATTAAAAGAATTGGGATATCAACTCTTAGAGGAGAGACTGTAAGACCTACTTTTGTAGGCTAGTCTTGTTGATACTAGAATCCCCTTGATTTATCTATGGGAAGTATGTCAAAAATAATACTTTTCTTAAATTTAATTAAGATTTAAGCATTTCAAGAGCATCTAAAACAGTTTTTTTTGTTGTTTTATCTAAAGACATATCATTTGGTATAAACATAAAAAATTCCACTCTTCTATTGTCAGCACGATTTTCTTCACTACTATTCTCTTTCAAAGGTTTTGCGGAACCAAAACCAGCAATAGATAGTCTTTCTGAAGCAACACCATTTTTAATAAGTTCACGCATAACTGAAGATGCTCTACTAGCAGAAAGTTCAATATTATCTTTAAAAATTGAATCTTTTGGTAAAGGTTCGTCATCAGTATGACCACGCACAGAGATATTAACACTTGAAGGAAGAGCGTCAATAATAAGAGCAATTCGCTTAATGAATAATTTTGTATCTTCATCAGATATAGCTGCACTTGTTCCTTTAAAATTAACAAAAGCTGGTAGTTTTAATAATACTCCATCAACACTCTGCTCTAAAGGACCTTCGTTTGCTGCGTTCTTTCTTAACTCTTTTTGAATTTTTTCAATGACATCTGATACACTTTCAGTATCAGATGTACTTTGATTTACTGGAGTTTCTTTTAAGCCAATAGAGGGAGATTGTTTACTTATAACTGAAATTTTTTCAACTGGACTTGTAGTTGATTCTGATGCTGATTTAACTTGACTTGACATTTCTACAACTGGATGTGCCTCTTCTGGTGCAGGAGCATAATCATAAATTTTTACAAACTCTTCTTTTACCGCTTTCATTTTCTCCGTATTTACTGACGCAATAGCAAAAAGTGCAATAAAAAGTGCAAGTAATAAGCTAAAAAAATCAGCTGTAGGAACTGCCCATTTTTCAGCTGGAGGACATGTAACTTTTTTACATTTAAGTTTTCTCGCCATATGCTTGTTCGTTAATCGAATTGACTATGTTTTTCTTCTGATGGAGAAAGAAAGTTAAATAATTTTTCTTCAATTGCTCGAGGACTATCACCACTAATAATTCCAATTACTCCATTTAACATTAATTTTTGTTCTTTTACTATGTGATGTGATTTTGCAATTAGTTTCGCCCCCATAGGACCAAATAAAACATAGGAACTAAAAATCCCAGTAACAGTAGCGGTAAATGCTCCAGCAATGCCTATTGCCATTTCAGGAGGATTGTCAAGTTTTTGAAGTGCTAAAATAAGTCCTAGAACTGCTCCAATAAGACCTAGAACAGGAGATGTTTCTCCTGCTAAAATCCAGTAATGACCACATCCATGATAGTAATGTTCAGTCTCTTCAATTGTTAATTCTAAATTCTCAATAATTGCATCAAGGTCTCTTCCATCAACTGCCATGCTTAAACCCTGTTTTAAAAATGCATTATCAAGTTGTGAAATTTCTTTTTCTAATGAAAGAATACCGTCTCGTCTAGCTTTTATAGATAAAGCTATAATTTGTTTAATTCGTTCGTGTAAATCAATAGGAGAATTTTTAAAAATCATACCAACATTTTTATAGGCACCCTTTATAAATTCAACATCCGTACTTACCATAGCTGCCAATAAAGTAGTTGGCATAATAATAATTAAAGAAGTAATATGAACAATGTGAACTGGATTTCCACCTTCCATTAAGTCGCCAATAGAAATACTAGCAATAGCACCTAAAATACCTAATACAACTGTTAAATCCATACAATTCCTTTAAAAAATATAAATATTGTAACTTTTCATTATTTACTTTTTTTTACTACTGGAAGCCCCTATTTATGGTGCGGACGGGGGGATTTGAACCCCCACACACGTAATGCACTACCACCTCAAGGTAGCGTGTCTACCATTCCACCACGTCCGCATATTCTAAAAAAACACAATCACCGCAAGGTAGTTGTCTACCGTTCCACCACGGTCGCATTAAGAGGTTAGAACGCCATTTGGCGTTCTATGAAGTTTTTAGGTTTATTAACCTAAATAAGGGTTTGCGTAAAGTGCTATAAGAGCAATTACAAGTGCATAAATAACTTGTGCTTCAATCATCGCAAGAGCGATAAACATTGTAGTCATAAGTTTAGCACCTAAACCTGGGTTTCTAGCAGTTCCAGCGATAGTTGCAGCAGCAGTATGACCCATACCGATTGCTCCACCTAAAGCAGCAAGACCAAGACCAAGACCCGCAGCAATCATAGAATATGCTTTAAGAGTTTGGTTTGCAACATCACCGTCGTTAGCAAATGCAACAGCAGCGAATGCTACCATTAAAAAAAGAATTTTTTTCATGTATATCTCCGTTAATTATTACAATGACTTTCGGATAGCGTAACCCCATCTAAGATGAAGCAACCCCAACATAAATGCCGAGATTTCCCTACTAGAAATTGGTAGAGAATTATACAAAAAAAGTAATAAATTTGAGTTTAAAGCAACTGCTGTTGCTTAAGATAAATCACTTAATTCTTAACTTCTCTCTAAAGAGATTTTATTGCCCTTAAACTCTAAAATTTTAATCCCTATTTTTTGTCCCTCTTTTAAAACATCGGAGACTTTTTCTACTTTATGATCTGCAACTTTAGAGATATGAAGAAGCCCATCTGTTCCATCGGGAAGTTCTATAAAAGCACCAAACTCGACTATTTTTTTAACAACACCTTCGTATTTAGCACCAACTTCATATTTTATTTTAGGGACTTTTGGTGTGTTAACTATCCCCTGTATATGCTCTTTGGCAGCAAATACTCCCGTTTTATTTTTACCTGTGATTTTTACTTTTCCATCTTTTTTATCGATATCTATAGCAACTTCAAACTTTTCTATAATTTCACGAATGGTTTTTCCCGCTTGACCGATTATTTCCCCTATAAAACTAGGGTCGATATGAAAAAAGTCTGAACTAGGGAGGACACCATCGTTGAATGCTATATTTTCTTGGGCTTGGCTCATAATGTCAATAATATGTGCTCTGCCCTCTTTTGCTTGATAGAGTGCCTCTTTGAGAACATCCAAAGAGATGCCGCCAAGCTTGATGTCCATTTGCATAGCGGTGATGCCATCTTTAGAGCCAGTAACTTTAAAATCCATATCGCCATCATGGTCTTCAAGTCCCATGATGTCTGAGAGTATGGCGTACTTGCCACCATCGCTTACCATACCCATAGCGATGCCTGCAATAACATCACTTGTTTGTATATCGGCAGCTTTAAGCGCCATATATCCGCCACAAACAGTTGCCATAGAAGAAGATCCATTTGACTCTAAGATTTCAGAAACTAAGCGAATCGTTTGATTGTCTAGATTTAAAATGGGCTCAAGCGCTCTTTTTGCTAAATTTCCATGCCCAAGTTCACGTCTTTTTGTCCCCATGATAGGCGACGCTTCCCCTACAGCAAATCCTGGAAAGTTGTAGTGCACCATGAAGTTTTCGTTTTGAGTTCCCTCTTGCGTCAATGTTTCAAACATTTGTGCATCTTTAGGTCCGCCCATCGTTAAAATGACTAAAGCTTGCGTTCCTCCACGAGTGAACAAGCACGAGGCATGTGCCCTTGGAAGAACATTTGTTTGGATAGTAATAGCTCTAATCTGCGTTAAACTCCTCCCATCCGCTCGTACTTTTTCATTTAAAATTTGTGCTCTTACTTCCTCTTTTTTTACTTGTTCGATTGCATCTTTGAGTTCTATCTCAACCCACTCCTCTTTTTCTAAAAGTATTTTTTTTCTAAGCCCTCTTAACGCAGTAGAACGTTCTGATTTTGCCATTTGAGACATGGCTGCTTTTATGCCGCTTAAATGGTGACTTCTTACATAAGCAAGCATCTCTTCATTGAGCGCATGCGCTTTGTACTCCATAGCAAGCGTTTCTTTTTTGAACGCTGCAAAAGCTTCTTCGTACTTTGTGTTGGATGCAAAAAGGGCTTCTTGTGTTTTTTCAAATACTTTTATCAACTCATCTTCACCGATAGCATTTGAGACATGGGAGGTAAATATACCCGTTGTCATTGTTGGGTCAAGAATAGGGTCTATAAACATCTCATTGATTTGTATTTTTTCGCCACCCAAAGAGCGCATCTCTATCATGAGAAGCTCCTCTTTTGTCCCAGAGAGATACAAATCAAGGGTAGAATCCTTCATCTGTGAAAGCGTTGGATTTAAAACGATTGCACCGTCAATTTTAGCTGCACGAATGGCTGAGACGGAGGTATTAATATCGATATTTGAAGTATAAAGCGCAGCTGAAGCGGCATTAAGCGCCAAAATCTGCAAGTCTGATTCACTATCAGCACTCAGAACTAGAATAGTGATTTGTGTCGGGTATCCAAAACCTTTTGGAAATAAAGGGCGTAAAGAGCGGTCTACTATGCGAGATGTTAAGGTTTCAAAATCACTCGGTTTTGTTTCACGCTTAAAAAAACCGCCAGGAATTTTACCAGCTGCGTATGTTTTTTCTATATACTGCACCGTTAAAGGTAAAAAATCATCTTTTACTATTTCTGTTTCATCTATGACAATGGTTGCTAGGATAACTGTATCGCCTGATTTGAGCCATGCCGCTCCGTTTGCCTGTTTGGCAACTTCTGTAAAAGAGTACTCTTCGACTCTGTTTTGCAACTCTACATTAACATTGTATTTCATTATTTTTCCTGTAGTAATTTTATAATTTGCTCTTCCGAAACCTTCGGAAAATCTTGATAGTAGAGGTACGTCTCAACGTAATCATCAATAGCATGAAGATAATATATCTCATCTGTAAAAGGCTCAAGAACAGCGATAGCATCTGTAGGCAAAACTGGCACTGCTATATAAACAGCTTTTGGTTTTTGCGCCAAAATACTCTTCAGTGCCGAGAGAAATTTTGAGCCTGTCTCTGTCCCCTCATCAACAAGTAAAACAACTTTATTTGTGACGGAGGTAAAATGTCTCCCTTTTCTAAATTTATAAATACTTGAGAGTATTTTTTCTTCATGTTTTCTATGAGCTTCACCATAAATATAGTCATATTGAATCTCAAAAGAAGCCACTAAATTTTCATTGATAACGATTTCTCCGTCTTCTGTCACTCTTGCAATTTCACACTCGCTATTGTTGGGTGCAAAGATGGGTTCAGAAAATAAAACATCTATCTTGTTTAGGTAGTTTCTCCGTATCAAAGATGCCAGCTCAAGCCCCCCTTTTGATACGCCGATAAGGTTCCATGACTCCTCTTTCAACCGTTGCATTGGGAGTATGTCAACCAATTTTGCAGCAGCGTCTGCTCTATCTTGTAAGATATTTTTATACTTTTTCATCTCTTAGAATCCTTGTAAATTTTCAGGGAGTTTTGTTGCAAAATTGGACGATCCCCTCTCTGATGCCATAAAAGGTTTTAGAACTATCGTAAAATAGAGATATCTGTCATAAACAGATGCTGACTCAGTTTTTGTAAGGATTGGTCTATTGTTCTCAACATATCTTAGTCCAAAATCCCAACATCTTTTTTGATACATAAAACCAATCTCTGAGCTCTTTTTTAATGCCGTTTGCATATCATAATCTAATCTTACATGATACGAATAATGCGAGTCATAAGTATAGCTTGCACTTGATGTAATGTAGCTTGTGTAGGGATTAATAGGTTTACCTGTCTCGTCATAATCGATAAAAGTATCTTTATAGAGATGCGATAGTGCTATATCAAAGCGGCTGTCATGATAGGAAATTTTATTAAATATCTTTGAAAAAGAGTCTTCATAATAATTATAAAAAATATTATGATAAAAATTTATGCTCTCAGTTATTTGATAATCAAGCTCATTTTCCAACTCTCCTAACTTATTCTCTATGTTTTCATACGAAACACTCTGCGCCAATCTGTGATATATTTTTTGCCCAGCAGATGCATCAAAAAAATATTGTGTAAAATCAAACTGCAATGCGTCTTCAACAGTACTTAGATTGTAAAACTCACATTGTTTTATATTTTTATTTTCTTCTCTTGTGCAAAAATCTTGCGTATCTTCATAAAAACCTGTTTTAATTTGCGAGCCATTAAGGACAAAAGTTGCCCCTAATCCCGCTACATGGCTAAAGGTATCATACGATTTACTCAGCTGTGAAGAGGCTTGAAAAATATTATAATTTCTCGCATACACTCCATCTCTATATAAGCCACTTGAGAGATTTTCATCGCCGCTAAAACTTGAGTGCTGTCCATACACTTGAGCGGTATAGGAGAGATTAAGATACTCATCAAAAAGAGAAGTTTGCAAAGTAAGAGGAATATCTAAATTTGTTTGAAGAACTTTTTTATCTTTTTCCCTTTGTATATTGTTTGTTTGGAGATTAAAATTGTAAAGAAAATGGTTATCAAAAAGTGTTTCTAAGTAGTGATGGTACTGAAGAGTTGGAAGTTTTTGAAGGGTAAGTTCATTACTCACAGCATCTAAATTTTTGTAATACTTAAAATAGGTACCAATATAATCATTTTCACTATTGTAAAACATATTTACCCGAGAGAGAATCTGCGTAGATGTTGCATTCTTGGTTGTATCATTTGTTGAGAGATTCAAATAATCGACATCATTCATATTATTTGCATCAATATATAAACCTGACTGACCAACCAAAGAAGTCCCCAGCCATTGATCTAAAAAATCGTTATTGTCATAATTGAGACGAAATCCATAGTGTGAATCATGTGCGAGTTCTTTTAAAAAATAGTAGCGTTGCTTCTCTTTAAAATATCCTGCGGAGAACTCTCCATGAGAGATTTGACTATCAACAAATCTAAAATTAGCATAACTCCCATATCCACGATTGGTTCGTATCTGAGGTTTTAGTTCCAAATCCCACCAATTTTGCTCGGCAATATAGAGAGGCTGTTCATAGTAAAATCCTTCATCACTTGAGAGTCCCATAGCTGGAACCAAAAGTCCTGTGCGTCTCGTTGTATCTAAGGAGTAGCCAAAATAGGGAGTGTATAAAACCGCGATGTCATAAATATAAATTCTTGCATTATAAATACTCATCCATTTATCCTCTGTGTTATAAGTAGAAGAGGAAAATTCCATAGTCCAGAGTGGGTCATTGGGGTTACACCCACTTAAAACTCCCGATGTCACTTCTAAATCTTTGTCCTGTGATTTGGCTTCATCGCCACTCATCCAAACTTGAGATTTATTTTCCAACATGTAAAATGGTTGGAAAATTCTCTCTTTTGTAGCAATATTCAGTTTTGCCCTCTCTCCTAAAAGTTTGTGGCTTAAACCTTGTGTTGCCCTGATGCTTCCAAAAAGCTCAAGTTCTCCACTGTCTTTGTTATAAACTGCTTCTTTGGATGAGAGGACATAATCCTTATAAATAACAACTACTTCTCCATAAGCGTTCACGATGTTGTTATGTGAGTCCATGGAAGTGGCATAAATTTCTACTGTATCCTCTGCACAAACAAATGAGATAAATACGATAAAAGCGGCTAAAAGTTTAAGCATCTACAACCAAAGTGCTCGCTGTTTTATCATGCCATGTTTGACGCTCGGGGCTGAGCATTCCCCATAAAAAACCAAGGTAAAAAAACATCTCACTGATGATGCGAAAAATAGCACGGTTGAGTGAAACTAAAACGTTTGGATTTTGAAGCGTTTTTATCTCTATAACTCTAATCTTCATGACAAGTTTACCAATGCTTGCTCCGTATTGTAAGACAAAAAAAGCTTGATAAATTATCTTCATCGCCATGTATTCTAAAACAAAAGCATTTGTTACATTGATAATCTCTTCCATCGTTTGTGCAGCAATGAAAGAGTTCCAAAGGGCTATAATAAGGATAGAAGAGAGCAACATCTCATCTATAAAAAAAGCTACAGCTCTTTTTTTTGTTGTGGCTAAAGTCAACCCCTCACGATGAAGCGTATTTTCAATTTCTTCATTCATGGCTTAAAGTGCCTGATATGCGATATCTGTGCGAAGTTTTTTACCCGCAAAATGAACCTGCCCGCATCGAAGATAGGCTCTGTCTCTTGCCTGTTTTATCGTATCGCCTAACCCCACACACACTAAAACTCTTCCGCCATCTGCGTAGAGTTTTTCATCTTCCATAGAGACACCTGCATACGAAATGTGGGTAAATTTCTCTATCTCTTCATGGTGGACTTCATCAACAATAATCTCTGCAGGTTTAGAATTTTTATAAGGGTAATTTTCGCTCGCCATAACAACTCCCACCGCAAACTGTTTTGAAAATGTGACGTGAATCTCGCTGAGTTTTTTCGTTGCTGCTTTATAAAACATATCCCGCACACTTGATGTCATAAGCGGCATCAGTATCTCGCACTCAGGGTCTCCAAAACGAACATTAAACTCTAACGTAATAGGCTCCCCATTTACAACCATAATCCCAATAAAAAGAACCCCCTCAAAAGGAGCGCCCTCTTTTTTCATCCCATCTAAAGTAGGACGGATGATTCTCTCTCTGACTTTTTGATAGAGTGATTCATTCACCAAAGGTGTCGGAGCGTATGCACCCATTCCACCAGTATTTGGTCCTTTGTCGCCATCTTGAAGTCTTTTGTGGTCTTGTGCAGCAGGTAAAAGAATAAAATCCTCGCCATCACAAATTGCAAACATAGAGAGTTCATATCCGTCTAAAAACTCTTCAACGATGACTTTGAGTCCAGCATTACCAAAACTTTTTCCACTTAACATTTCACTAATAGCAATTTTTGCTTCGTCATGACTTTGTGCGATGATGACACCCTTGCCCCCGCAAAGTCCATCCGCTTTTACCACGATAGGAGGTGTCAAAGTATTTGTAAACTTAAAAGCATCTTCAATAGAGTCTGTTTGGATATAGCGGGCAGTGGGAATGTTGTACTTTGCTAAAAAGTTTTTCATGTAGACTTTGGAGCCTTCAAGTTTGGCGGCTTCTTTTGAGGGACCAAAAATAGTCAAACCTTTTGCTTTAAATATATCTACAACTCCTTCCACTAAAGGTGCTTCAGGACCAACAATGGTAAGGTCTATCCCATTTTCTTTGGCGTACTGTGCCAAATCATGATAATTTCTACTTTCTAAATTTGTTCCTAAACTACTTGTAGCGCCATTTCCTGGCATAAAAAAAAGTTCATTTTGCGATTTTTCATTTAAAATTGCTCGTGCTATAGAGAACTCTCTACCGCCGTTGCCTAAAATCAATATTTTCACTGTTATCTCCAAAAAAACTAAATTTCTTACAAAACTCAAAACACGCACACTAAGGCTTCAGTAGCGCTGTAAAACATTGACTTAGTTTTAAATTTTGCAAGAAGTTTACTGTATAAAGAAATAGCCCAGATAGCCGTCTCGCTATTGGTTCGGTTCTAAAAGCCGAATTTGGGCGAAGAGAGTGTTTTTTAAAGGCGGCAGTTTCTCGGCTACTTCCATAACCTCAAACGAAATCACCGGCACACAAAAACTCTACTAGTTCGCTGTTTGAATATGTAGAACCCTCATATACGCGATATGTCGAACTACCCAGACTATTTATAGAGATTATACAAAAACGATACTTGAATTTTCTTTCAAAGAGTCTCTTGCGAGGCAATATTTTAAAGATTTATGGCAATATCTATACAACTTTGTATCGTTTTATCTTCTGAGAGGATATATTTCACCTCATGAGGCAATGCTTGAGCTGTAGTTTTTCCAATAACAATGAGGGTATTTGTCTCATAAAGTTGGTGATTTTTTAGAAAACATCTGACACTTGAGGGCGAAGTAAAAATTAAAATAGCATTCTCTTGGATTTTAGCTTGCAAAATCTCTTGCGAACAACTACTCTCATAAACAACTTTCTCATCAATACAAAAACCCTCTCTTTGGCATTCATTCACAAAATCCGATGCCACAGCTTTCGCACGCAAATAGAGCCATTTTTTTGTATGTGAAAACTGTTTGATGAGAGAAGATAACTCATCACCATGCCCCTTTGCATATGCCAAAACACTCCCGCCCAAAGCCTCATATGCTTCTGCACTTTTTTTGGAGACACAAATACTTGGCAGGGAGAGATACTCTTTTTGGTCGTACTGTTTTAACGCCTCGCTCGTTTGTTTTGAGGTAAGAATCAAAAAATCATATTTTGAAAAATCAATCATAGGCTTCAAAAAGAGAGTATTTAAAGAGTTTACGCTGTGTGCACGAGGATGAGAAGAGATAGAAAAAAGATAAATAGGTTTCGACATAACTGTTTCCAATACATCCTATAAGTGAGCGCTTCTAAAAAGTAGACTGCTTCGAAACCTCAAAGAAGTTGCGGCAGTCTCGTGTAGATTTTATAACTCTTTTATTCCCACTCTATCGTAGCAGGAGGCTTAGAGCTGATGTCATATACAACACGGTTGATTCCATCTACTTCATTGATAATACGGCGAGAAATTCTCTCAAGTAAATCATGTGGAAGATGGGCAAAAGTTGCCGTCATGCCATCAACCGCTTCAACAACTCTCACACAAATCGTATTGTCGTATGTGCGGTTATCACCCATGACGCCTACTGATTTTACATTGAGCAAAACAGCAAATGCTTGCCATGTTTTAGCATAGTAACCGCTTGCTTTTAACTCTTCAAGTAAAATAGCATCAGCTTCACGCAAAAGGGTCAAATCAGGTAAATTTACCGCTCCCATGATGCGTATCGCTAAACCTGGTCCAGGGAATGGATGTCGGTTTATCATGCTCTCTGGCAGACTAAGCTCAAGCCCAATTTTGCGCACTTCATCTTTAAAAAGTTCACGTAAAGGCTCGATGAGTTCAAAATCCATCCAATCAGGCAAACCGCCTACATTGTGGTGTGATTTTATCACTTCAGAGGGTCCATTGACACTGATAGATTCTATGACATCAGGATATAAAGTCCCTTGTGCTAAAAACTTAATGCCGTCATGTTTTTTCGCCTCTTTTTCAAACTCTTCTATAAATGTATGGCCGATAATTTTTCTTTTTTGTTCAGGGTCACTCACACCTGCTAGTTTTGCTAAAAAATTATCAGCCGCATCGATGGTTATCAAAGGTACTTTGAGATTGATTTTAAAAACTTCTTCAACCTGAGCACGTTCCCCTTTTCTCAAAAGTCCATTATCAACAAAAACAGGGACAAGTTGCTCCCCAATCGCCTCATAAAGAAGTGCGGCAACCACAGAACTATCAACCCCTCCGCTGAGTCCGCAAAGAACTTTTGCATCCCCTACTTTTTGACGAATAGACTTGATTTGCTCTTTTAAAAAGTGCTCCATTTTCCACTTTTCAGTCACTCCGCAAATCTTCTTTGCAAAATTGCGAAGCATCAAATAGCCCTCTTCAGAGTGTTGTACCTCAGGATGGTACTGCATGGCATAAATGCGTTTTGCTTCATGAGCAATAGCTGCATATGGAGAGTTTGGAGATGTGGCTATGGAAGAGAAACCCTCTGGAAGAACATCAACTTTGTCGCTGTGGCTCATCCAAACGATGCGTCCATCATCACAATCTGCCAAAAGAGGGGAACACACCTCACCCACATGATTGATACTCAGCTCTGCTTTTCCATACTCATGATGCTCAGAACGGACAACACTGCCGCCAAAATCGACCGCTATTCTTTGCATGCCATAACAGATACCAAGAACAGGAATGCCTAGAGTGTAAACACCTTGATCTACTACATAAGCATCTTTGTTATAAACAGAAGAGGGTCCGCCACTAAGAATCAAGCCTTGAGGATTTTTTGCTTTAATCTCTTCAAGAGAGGCGTGATAGGGGAGAATTTCACAGTAAATTTTGTCTTCTCGAAGACGACGAGCTATAAGTTGTGTATATTGAGAACCAAAATCTAAAACGATAATACTAACATTTGTCATCTTAAGTGCCTTTGTAATAATGTTTTGCAAGTGCCAAAAATGGCGTTAAAAGAGGGATTGTATCCTTTCGTTCAGGAAAGGATACAATAAAGTAAATTAAGATTGAATTTAATGATAAAGTTTAGTGGAGACCTAAAACTTCAAATTGTCCGTACCAAATAAGGATAGAGACGATATAGCCGACTAAAATCGTCCAAGCATACTGCATGTGAGAACTAAAAGTATACACACCTTTGAGTTTTCCCATAACGCCTACACCCGCAGCAGAGCCAAAACTGATGAGACTTCCACCAATTCCTGCCGTCATTGTCACGAGCATCCATTGGTCAACACCCATATCAGGATTTGCTTTAAGGATTGCACTCATGACAGGAACGTTGTCTACAATCGCAGAGAGAAAACCTACCCCAATATTTGCCCATGTTGGTCCTAAAATATCAGGATGGTAAACGATAGCAGCAAGACCTAGCCAGCCTATAAAGTACAAGGCACCCACCGCTGCTAAAATACCAAAAAAGAAGAGAAGCGTATTATTTTCTATCTTACTCATTGATTGAAAAATATTGAGTGTTGAATTGTATTTTCTCTTCCATCTGTACTGGAAAAGCTTCAAAACCGCAAGACCAAACATCATCCCCCACATCGCTGGCATATGTAAGACTTGGTGTGCCAAAACTGCCGAAACTATTGTAAAAAAGCCAAGGAACACGACAATAAGACCGCCTTGCATAATCTTCGGCTCTTTTTCAGTTGAAACATTAAAATCAGGCTTCGTCTGCGGGACAAATCGACTCAGCAAATATGCCGTTACAAGATACCCGCCGCTAGCAGATGGAAATAAATACAAGAAATCTGTAAAAACTCCCTTCCCTGCTGTCCAAGTCATAAGCGTGGTAATATCCCCAAATGGACTCCAAGCACCACCAGCATTTGCCGCTACGACAATATTAATGGCTCCAGGGACTAGAAAACGTTTGTTTTCACGCTCAATAGTTATCAAAACAGTGGAGAGAATGAGGGCTGTTGTTAAGTTGTCGGCAATCGGTGAGATGAAAAACGCTAACAAACCTGTAAACCAAAAGAGTTTTCTATAGTTGTACCCTTTTGAGATTAAATTATATTTTAGTTTCTCAAAAACATTCATATGGATAAGCGTTTCAATGTAGGTCATGGCAACAAATAAGAAAAAGAAAATCTGTGCTATTTCTAAAATCAGATGTTCCATTTCTGTATTGACAAGTTCCATATTCAAGCCATGATATGCATAATATCCTGCTATCAATATAAACAAAAATGTCCCAGCAAACAAAGCAGGCTTAGACTTGTCAATATGATATTTTTCTTCTGTTGCAACAAAATAATAAGCTAATACAAATATAGCCAAAGAGAGTAGACCAACCCATGTATAGGTTAAATCAGGAATCACTTGTGTAGGCACCCCACCACCACTTGCGTAAGTCAAACTAATGCCAAGCATTAGCATTGTCAATAATTTCATCATTATTGTCCTTTTTTATAAAATGTACCCCGATAGATTCATCTCTAGCAAGGGCCGAGCGTACAATCTCTTTTGCTGTTAGTAAACGAAATTTAAGCAGTCTACCAATTTTTTCATTTAAAAGAGCATTAATCTGCTCTAATGCCTGACTTAATCCCTCTTTTGTCCTCACAATTGAGACATTTTCCCACATAATTTTACGAAGCAGATTTTTTTTCTCTTTGTCCTCTTTAAAACTCATCACCTCATCAACCACTTCAAAATCTATCTGTTTTTTTGTATGTGGGTGGAGCAAAATATCTTCAACTGCTCTTTGCGCAAAAACCAAACCTTCTAAAAGCGAATTTGAAGCCAATCTGTTCGCACCATGAACCTGCGTTGATGCAACTTCACCAATAGCATACAGTCCCTCAATACCTAAAACTCTCCCCACTAAATCTGTTTTAATCCCTCCTATGGCATAATGAAAAGCAGGGGAAATAGGGACTCTTTGTCTTGGAACGTCAAAACCAATATCTTGCATGTTTTTATAAATATTTGGGAACCTTTTTGTGAAATAGACATGGTCAAAATTTTTCAATGAAAGATAAGTTTTTAATCCTGTTTTTCTTGTATGTTCGTAAATGGCTTTGCTCACGATATCCCTAGAGGCAAGCTCACCTCGCTCATCAAAGTCAAACAAAAATCTTCTCCCTGTTTCATCTTCAATCGTTGCACCCTCCCCTCTGAGTGCTTCAGTTAAGAGCATCTTTTGAGCACTGCTGCTATCGACATAAACAGTTGGATGAAACTGTAACATCTCCATCCGCTCCAGCTCAATCCCTTTTAAAACACACAACCCCTGCAAGTCGGCACTGATACATGGAGCATTCGTGTGGTACTCAAAAAGCGACCCTACGCCGCCGCTTGCGATGATGACATTATCTGCATAGACATTTCTTGAAGATCTATTATCAAGGACAGTTACCCCAAAACATCGTTTGTCTTCAATAAGCAAATCGACAACTCTTGCGTCCGACCACAGCGCATGAGGATTTTTAGTAAGCAAAAAATGGTGCATATATCGACCCGTAGCATCTCCGCCAGCATGCAAAATCCGCTCTCTAGAGTGGGCTGCTTCTTTTGTATAAAGCAGCTCCCCTTCCTCATTTTTATCAAACTCAAATCCTCTTTTAATCAGATCATCAATCGCTGCCCTTGAATTTTCACTCAGGACATGCACTGCATCTTCAGAGCAAAGCCCTGCCCCTGCCTCTAGAGTATCTTTGACATGAACGGGCACATCTTCTTTATCGACCGCAAGAGCCACGCCACCTTGGGCATAAAAAGTGTTGCATTTAAAAGTTTCTCTTTTGTTGATAATAAGCACTTTTTTACTTTTTGGCAAATGCAAAGCCGCATAAAGGCCAGCTACTCCAGCCCCTATGATTATCACATCATACTTAATACGATTCATTATTGTCACCGCTTGGTTTTTTTAAAATGAATGTTACATTTTCATCACCAATTGGTGCTTCTTCTAAATAGTAAGGGGATTTTTTATATCCGCAACCGCTCAAACCTAACAAAAACATGGCTATAATAAGCACATGAAAAATGCTAGCCAAATCATACTTTCTCTTCAAAATAAACCTCAATTTTCTAAACTCTCCAGATATCAATGCATTGGGAGAATCGAGTCACTTTTTGTCCCTAGCCTGCAAAAGATGATCAAATTTTCTTACATAAAAAATGATACGCTTTTCTTTGTGCTCGCTCATCCAGCAGGCAAACAAGAGTTTGATAATAATATACAAAATATTAAAAGTGCTTTAAAGTTTCATATGCCTCATGAGTGCGAAAATACCCCTCTGCAAGACATCAAAGCATTTGTAACGCACACACCCATAAAACAACCCCAAACACCGACTAAAATCGATGCTACGTATAAAGAGAGAGCCACTGGTAACTTTCACATAAATATAGAGGACCCAAAACTTGAAGCTTTAGTGCAAAGTATACAAGCCATCATAAAAGCAAAAAAATGACCCTTGAGCAAACCATAAAACAGCTTCCTGCTTCTGCGGGGATTTATCAATATTTTGACAAGGAAGGGCATCTGCTCTATATAGGCAAGGCAAAAAACCTCTCTAACAGAGTCAAGAGTTATTTTGCTTTCACGCCACAACTCAAAGCAAACACAAACCTCTCAGTGCGTATCACTAAAATGATAGAGCAAACTGTAAGTATGAACTATATCGTCGTCAATTCCGAACATGACGCGCTTATCCTTGAAAATTCCCTCATCAAACAGCTCAGTCCAAAATACAATATTTTACTCCGCGATGACAAAACCTATCCCTATATCTACAAAGACAACTCACTCAAATATCCGCGATTTGATATCACCAGAAAGATTATAAAAAGTCCCGATATTACTTACTATGGTCCTTATTCTATAGGAGCTCGAGATATTTTGGATTCTATTTATGAAATCTGCAAATTGGTTCAAAAAAAGGCTTGCTTGCAATCTAAAAAGCTCTGCCTTTACTATCAGATAGACAAATGTCTTGGTCCATGCGTATTGAATGTGCCTCATGACATCTATGAAAAAGAGCTCAATTTAGCTCAAGAGCTTATCCAAAACAAAAAATTGCTCCTTCATAAACTGACCCAAAAAATGAGTTTTTATGCAGATGCAATGCGTTTTGAAGAAGCGGGCGAACTTCGAGATAAGATACAAAGAATCAGCCGCTCAGAGATAAAAAGCGACATAGATTTTGCAAGTGATGAAAACTATGATATTTTTGTTTTGCACAACTCAGACAAAAGAGCTGTTGTTGTACGCATTTTTATGAGAGGAGGCAAAATAATCTCCTCTTCTCATGACTTCATCCATTTACATGAAGGCTACGATGAAGATGAGCTCTACCAAAGAGTTTTGCTCGATTTTTATGCCAAAGAAAAACCGCCCATTATTGCCCCTATCTTAGTGATGAAAAAGTTTGAAGGCTTAGAGATTATAGAAGAGTATCTTAGTACGATTTTTGAGAAAAAAGCACTGATCAAAGTTCCCTCAAAAGGGGACAAAAAACATCTTATAGATTTAGCTATTTTAAATGCTAAAGAGCTTTTAAAAAAAGATGAAACAAATGATTTGAGCAAAGTTTTAGAGCAAATCCAAACACTTCTATCCCTTAAAAAAATACCAAACAGAGTAGAAGTTTTTGACAACTCCCATATGGCAGGCGTTGCAACTGTAGGGGCTATGATAGTATGTGAAAACGGGGAATTTGACAAAAAAAGCTATAGAGTCTACCATCTTGAAGCTAAAGACGAATATGCTCAAATGCGCGAAACGCTCACAAGGAGAATTGCGAGCTTCGCAAAAAACTCTCCCCCAGATTTGTGGATACTCGATGGTGGAGAAACGCTCTTAAATTTAGCACTAGCGCTTTTAGAATCTCATGGTATTTTCCTTGATGTCATAGCAATCTCAAAAGAAAAAAGAGATGCAAAATCTCAAAGAGCCAAGGGTAAAGCAAACGATATTTTGCACACTAAAGAGGAGAGCTTCAAGCTAAGCCCAAGTGATAAGCGGTTGCAGTGGGTACAAAATTTGCGAGATGAAGCCCATAGGAGCGCCATTGCTTTTCATAAAAAAACAAAATTAAAATTAGACAAAGAGTCAAAACTTCTTGGGCTCCATGGAATCTCTCAAGCAAAAATTATAAAACTACTTAACCATTTTGGAACTTTTGAAGCCTTAAAAGAGTTGCCTCTTGAAGAGATTGCTTCTGTTCTCAACATAAAAGATGCACAAATTATTAAACTTATTTATAAATAGGAACTTAAGTTTTATTTTCAATCATTTATGATATATTTATTGCAATTTTAGTTTATTTTTACAGACATTAGAGGTTTTAAATGGATAAAGTAACACCCAAAGATGAAGAGTTTCTTCATGAGGGCAAAGTTATCATAAGTCAAACAGACACAAAAGGGATCATTACGTATGCCAACAGAAGATTTTGCGAAATATCTGGCTATACGGTGGAAGAACTTCTAGGCAAACCGCATAATTTAATACGACATCCCGATATGCCAAAAGCTGCATTTGCTAAAATGTGGGAAACAATTCAAGGCGGTCAGATATGGAATGGCTTAGTAAAAAACTTGCGTAAAGACGGTTTGTACTATTGGGTAGATACTGAAATCATGCCCATCAAAGATGAGAATAATACCATTACTGGCTACATAGCTGCTAGAACACCCGCTTCAAGAAAAGACATATTGGAAAACACCCAGATATACAAAAAAATGCTTGAAATAGAAATATAAGGAAAAAATCTATGCTAATTTATAATTATCAAAAAGAGTTTTTAGGGATAGACGAGACGGACTTAAAAGCTCTTGGATTTAAAAATCTTTTTGAGCTTCGATCTGAATCAGCTGATTTTGCCGATTTATTTGTTAAAACGCCTGGCTTTGTCCATAATTTTAAACATGTTCACTGGATTGATTTTATTAGTTGTGCACAAAGTCTTGAAGATGCAAAAGTCATCATCAATGTCAAATCAAAAAACTATAGATGCAACATAAAAATCACCACTCTTTATTTAGTTGACAATCCATCGCAAAAAGCATATGCTATTAATCTGCTCAATTTAAGAGAATTATCTGCGCAAGAGAGTGACCAAATTGCTCAAGATGTTCTCCAAAGACCAACGCCACAAACAACTACCGCTAAAAAAGCAATCTTTAAAAACCAAAATCTTGATGATTTACCAGAAAAAGGACAAGAAAACACGACAGCCATGACGTATACAGTTACGCATGACCCTTACGAAGCAGAGACTGAGTCGCCTTTAAGAGTTGATAACTACGATGCTCCTGTTACAAAAAAAGAAGTACCACTTGTATCCATCACAGAGGCACCAAAAAAACTTGAAAAAACTCTTAATGATTTTGTAACCGAAAAAGAGGTTAAACTTGATGTTGATCTTGATGTTCATGAAGAGCCAAAAGAAAAAGCAAAAATAGCACCTCGTCCAACTCCCTCAAAAACCATCCTGCCAAAAATAGCAAATATAGACAAAGCATATGTGTACGACCCTCAAGTTGCTTCCAATGAACTTGGGCTTCCAGTAGATTTGATAGAAGAGTTTATTAGTGATTTTATAGCGCAAGCCCAAGAGTTTAAAGAGACACTCTACACTTCTTTAAATAGTGCAAACATGGATAATGTTAAAGTTTTCTCCCATAAACTTAAAGGTGTTGCTGCTAACTTAAGGATTGAAGATGCTTTTGAGGCTCTCACTATCGTCAACACCTCGTCAAACATTCAAGACATCACGACAAATCTAGACCGTTTTTATACCATTATTGCAAAATTATCGGGCGAATCTACTGAGAGCACTCCTGTAGAAACCTTAAGTACTCCTTCTCTTGAAAAAGAAGAAGAGGATGATGATATATTTGCACTAGAGTTCAAAGATGAAGGTCAAGACAAAATAATCCCTATTGAGATGGATGAAGATTTTAAAATAGATATCGCAGAGACACAAGATGAGGAAGAGGATTTATTTGATCAAAATTCTGTAGATACCCCATCGCTTGATTTAATGGATTTAGATTTTGATAACGATGAAACTTCTTCAAAGAGCCCATTACCTGAGATTATAGACGTAGATTTAGATTTGGATGGTGATGGTGAGCCAAAAAAACCTCAAGAGAAAAAACCTACCATTACAGAGACACTCTATGACAAAAACTCCATTGCACATGAAATAGGGATAGATAGAGAAAGTTTTGATGCGCTTTTTGAAGATTTTATGGAAGAGAGTGTAGATTTATGTGCTCTTATTGGAAGTGCCATCGCACAAGAGGATCCTCAAACGTGGAAAAAAGGGGCGATAAAACTCAAAGGTATGAGCGAAAATATGAGAGTTCATGATTTTTTGACTCAACTCAATACACTTATTGACACAAAAGATGCTAAATTGGCTCAGCAGACTCTTGAGAAAATAAACACTTTACTCATACAAATTTCAAAAATATAAGGTTTATATATGCAATTAGGACTAAAAAACAGACTCAGACTCATCAGTCTTTTCCCAATATTAATTCTTTTTTCATTGACAAGTTACTATGTTTACGAGTCATATAAAGATTTTCAATCAGCACAACTTCTTAAGGACAAACTATCTCAAAATAGGGACTTAAACGAATTAATCGGAAACTTATCGCGAGAAAGAGGGATGAGTGTTATGTTTTTTGGTAACGCTTCTCAAAACACATTTAGCTCACTTGTAAAACAACGAAAAATAGTTGATGAGAAATTTCAAACCTATTTTCGAAATACCAAAAATAATCTTGTGCTTCATGACCACTCTCTAGGTGAAATCAATTGTCCCACATGTATCAATATTGAGGCACAAAATCTCTCCTTAACAAAGATTAAAGAGGTAAGAAAACTTGTTGACAACAATGAGACAAATTTCCATGACATATATGAAACCGTTTATGGACAAGCACAGCATAATGCTATTATTGAACTTGAAAAAATTAGCAAAAATCAAACAGACCAAGTTATTAATGAAATCTCTGCGGTCTATATCTCTATGGTTCAAGCTAAAGAGTACACCGCAGCAGAGCGCGATTTAATCTCTTATATGATAGCTCGCGCTTCAGAATTTGAGGAAAATGAACTCAATACTTGGATTGCCCTCATTGGCAAAGCAGATGCGATAAACTTCAACATGCTCCATGACCAAAACTTAATCAAACAACTCAAAGAGATATTTTCCAATGAAGACAATATGGAGCTTTTTGAGGACATCAACAGCGAGCGAACAGCTATTTTATCTGCTGCAAGCAGTGCAGAGTATGAGACAAGCTCTGGCGTTTGGTTTACAATGCTTTCAGAAAAAACAAATATATTATCAAGTGCAGAAGAGTTACTTCTAACGGCTATGGATTTGCGTGCACAAAAAGTACAAGAGAGCGCTTTAGAGTTTCTAGCCATCACCCTCATCACGTGGATTGTCGTTATTGTTTTAGGGATTTTAGGATTTTTACTCTCCAATGAAATTGCTAAAAATATTCGAAACCTTGAAGAGGTTCTCAAAAGAGTTGCAGAAGACAACGAAGATATTGACACAGATAAAACAAAAATCAATCTGCAAACAGCTCAAGGGACAGCCCAAGCTTATGAATTACTTGAAAAAATTATCGCAAGAACGCGTCAAGATAAAGAATCAGCACAAGAAGCAAGTGAAGCCAAATCTATGTTCCTTGCAAATATGTCTCATGAGATTCGTACCCCGCTCAACGGAATCGTAGGATTTACCGAACTTCTTAAAGATACGGGACTTAAAGAAGAGCAACAAGAGTTTGTTGATATTATTGAAAAAAGCTCTGAAAATCTTTTAGAGATTATCAATAATATCCTTGACCTCTCAAAAATAGAGAGCAATAAACTTGAAATTGAGAACATCATCTTCAATCCTATTGATGAATTTGAAAGTGCGGTAGATGTCTATGCGGTTCGTGCGAGTGAAAAACATATCGACCTTGGATGTTTCATTGACCCAGAGCTAGAACACCCAATAAAAGGGGATCCTACAAAGATTAAAGAGGTTATTATTAACTTGCTCTCCAATGCAGTAAAATTTACAAGCAGCGGTGGCACAATCACTATCGACATAAGAAAATCAGAATCCCCTTACGAGGGAAAAACAAGAGTTCGATTTGAAATTCAAGATAGTGGAATCGGAGTAACGAGTGAACAAAAATCGAGAATTTTTGAAGCCTTTTCACAAGCAGACACCTCTATCACTCGAAAATATGGTGGAACAGGTCTAGGACTAACAATTTCAAGCAGATTTGTTGAGCTCATGGGTGGAGAACTTGATCTTTATAGTGAGCCAGGAGAGGGAACTACCTTCTTTTTCACCCTAGATTTTGAACAAGTTGAAACGCTCAATGAAAGCACAAAAAACAGCTACTCAAATTTAAATGCTCTCGTCCTTACTTCACCACACAAAATTAAAAAACAAGAGACATATCTTTATGAATATCTTGACTTTTTTGGTGTAAGTTATACACTCTTTAAAGATTTTGAGGAGTTAGAAAATCTACAACGTCAAGTCAATTATGATTTACTCATCATCGACTTTGACTACACAACACAAGAGATGCTCTATAAGTTTGAAAAATTGCCTCATGCTTTGATTCTTCTCACAAAATCTTATTATATGAAAAAAATAGACTCCTTAAATATTGATATATTTAAAACTCTTTACGAGCCTTTAAATATCTCCAAAATAAAGGTCGCTTTAGAGAACTATACTATTGAAATTTTTAATGCTAAAAAAGTTAAAAAAGTAAGTAAGAAAAAAACATATGAATTATCATCAAGATTTTCTGCTAACGTTTTGGTCGCAGAGGACAACATTATCAACCAAAAACTTATCAAAAGAACCCTTGAAGATATAGGGCTCACTGTTACTTTGGCTCAAAATGGGTTAGATGCGTTTCAAAAAAGAAAAGATGGCAACTTTGACCTTATCTTTATGGATATTCAAATGCCTATCCTCGATGGTATCGAAGCAACAAGAGAAATTTTAGACTATGAAGAGGATTACAATCAGCCTCATGTCCCGATTTTAGCCCTTACTGCAAATGCTCTTAAAGGAGATAGAGAGAGATTTTTAGATGCAGGACTTGATGAGTACACAACAAAACCTATTGTCCGCTCAGAAATCATCTCTTTACTGAACCACTTTTTGGCTGATCATATTGAGCCACAAAATGCAATACTAGAGACATTTGATGCAGAGTCTCATACTTCTGCTACAGAAATAGAGGAAATACAGGCGTCTACACAACCCGAACAAAATGTTGAAGTGGTACAAGAGCCTTCTCAAAATGCAACCTATAAAGCAGATATTCTTCTGGCTAAAAAAAGCTATTTTGAATCAAAACTCTATACAAAACTCCTTGCACCCTTAGGTTACACCTACGACGTCGCGCTTGGACTTGATGAGTTAAAGTCTTTAGCAAAGCAAAATAGCTACAAACTCATCCTATTTGATAAAGAATTAGAAGGTTTACAAATTGAAGAATTTTCTGCCGCCATCCAAAAAGAAAATCGCAAATCTGGATTAAGCACCTACTTAGTTCTTATAAGCGACTCTAAAACGCAAGAAGATGATGATGATGCACTTTATGTTCATGAGATTATAAAAAATGTTGTCAATAGAGATCTTTTAAGACTTATATTCGAAAAATTCATTTAGGAACCCACTATGCAAAAAACAAACATGATAGTTCTCGCCGTCGATGATGATATGATAAACCTAAAATTATTAAGGTCTATGCTTATGAAAAGTGGAAGAGTATCAGAAGTGATTGAAGCTAAAAATGGCTCAGATGCTGTTGGGATTTTAAAAGCAAGAAACGATATCGACTTGATTCTCCTAGATATCATCATGCCTATCATGAATGGTATCGAGGTGCTCAAAGTAGTTCGTGCAGATGACAATTTACACCAATTGCCGATAATCGTCCTCACAACAGATGAGACGAAAAAAAATGAAGCCTTAGAGTTTGGTGCGAATGGCTTTTTGATGAAGCCCATCCGCAATGATGATTTGATGAAAAAAATTACAAGTGTGACTCTTTAAATCAAAACGTGTTTTAAAACTTCTTCAATTCTTGTAACGCTTATAATTTCAAGAGCTTCTCTTACTTCTTTTGGAATATCTTCCAAATCTCTTTCATAATTTTTTGCAGGAATCAACACTTTAGACATTCCTGCTTTGTGTGCTGCTATGAGTTTTTCTTTGAGTCCACCAATTGGCAAAACATCTCCACTTAATGAAACCTCTCCTGTCATGGCAATCTCAGAACGAATTGCCTGAGAACTCAAGATGGAGGCAATAACACTCACCATGGCAATACCTGCACTCGGTCCATCTTTGGGCGTCGCACCATCTGGGACATGAATATGTAAGTCATAACGTCTATAAACTTCACTTGCATCTATGGCGAGATTTTCTTGTGTCTCTTTAAATGTTTTTGGGATATTGAGCTCTGAAATTTCTAATTTTTTTGTATCAATGAGTGTCTTTACAACGCTCATGGCAATTCTTGCCGACTCTTTCATAACCTCTCCGAGGCTTCCTGTTAACTGTAAATTGCCCTTGCCCTTGATTCTAATGCTTTCTATTTTTAAAACATCTCCACCTACAGCAGTCCAAGCGAGTCCGTTTACGACTCCTATAACTGGGATTTTATTGGTTTTTTCTATTTCAAAAACACTTTTATCAAAGTAATCTTTTAAATTTTTCAGGGTAACTGAAATCTTCTGTACCTCTGGATGCTGCAATATATCTTTTGCAGCTTTTCTTGACATATCAGCGATTCTGCGGCGTAAATTTCTTACACCTGCCTCTCGGGTATAACTGTGAATAAGTTCTTTTAGAGCTGACTTAGAGATACTCACTTCAGAGCTTTTAAGTCCATGTTTTTTAAGCTCTTGCGGGATGAGATACCTTTGCGCTATTTCAAACTTCTCTTGAGGTGTGTACGAGCTCACAGTGATAAACTCCATCCTATCCCGTAATGGTGCGGGAATATGTCCCACATCATTGGCTGTTGCAATAAAAATAACTTGGCTCAAATCAATATTAAAATTAAGGTAATAATCTCGAAACTCTTTATTTTGCTCAGGGTCCAAAATCTCAAGCAACACCGCCGTAGGATCGCCTCTTTGCGAGCGTGAAACCTTATCTATCTCATCCAAGACGATAATTGGGTTCATTTTTTTTGCATCAATAAGCCCTTGCGTTATACGTCCAGGCATCGCTCCAACATAGGTTCTTCTATGCCCTCGAAGCTCATTAACATCTTCAAGTCCACCTAAAGCAATCCGTACAAGCGGGCGCTTAAGTGCGGTTGCTATAGAATTAGCGAGCGAGGTTTTCCCCACACCTGGAGGTCCCCAAAAGCACAAAATAGCGCCAGCAGAATTTTCACTACTGATGCCACGCAACTCCAAAAGTTCTTTAACAGCAAAATACTCTACAATTCTCTTTTTTGGTTTCTCAAGGGAAAAATGGTCAATGTTAAGCTGTTTTTCTACATTTTCTATCTTGAGTGCTTTTTTTGCCAAATCACCAAAAGGAATATCCAAAACCCACTCCAAATAGGTCTGTGTCATGGAAGCATCAGATGAGTCAGGATGCATACGAGAAAACCTCTCAATTTGCTTACTTATCTCTTTATAGGCATCTTCACCCATTTTGGATTTTTTAGCTTCGAGTTTTTTTCGGTACTCATCCATCTCCTCTTCTCTTGAAGTATCGACCCCTAACTCTTTTTGAATCTGCTTGAGTTGCTCTTTTAGGAAATACTCTTTATTTATTTTTTCAATATGCGTATGAACTTTGGAGCGAATCTCTCTTTGGAGTTTATTTGCCTCTATCTCGTCTATCAAAAAGTCTATCAAATCCAAAAATCGCTTCTCCGTATCTACCTCAACAAACAATTTATATGCCTGCTCTTTTTTGAGTTTTACCGTGCTGCATATCAAATCAATGATGCGATTGTGGTCATGATTTTCTTCGATGGTTCGCAGTAAATCGGGAGGAAAATAGTTACTTACACTCGAGAGTGTTCTCACTTTTTCTCGTACTATCTCTAAAATAGCATCTATTTTTAGAGAGTGAACATTCACCGCAGTGATGACATCTACATGCGCGCTTAAAGGTGTATCAGAAGTTTTGTAAAGCATTTTTGCCCGTGCAAGCCCCTGAAAAAGAACCTTCACTCTCCCATCAGGAAGCGCAACTTTTCGCATAATCGAGCCAACCACACCCGTATCATAAAGCGCTTCAAAACTTCGCTCTCCTTCATGTCCTGTTTTTGTAGAACAAACGATGACAAGTGAATTGTCATTTATAGCTTTTGTCGCAGCACTGATATTTGCCTCGTCACTTAAAAAAAGTGGGGATATCATAAATGGATATAAAAAAAGTTGATCTTCAGATATAACAGGCACATCAGTTGGAAATGCAGCATAATCATTTAGTTTCATTCTTGTTGTCCTTAATTTGTAGTTTTATTTTGTTGTATTGCTATCGTCAAGAACAGAGTTTCTTGAGACAACACTTCTCGTGTCTGGAACCATAAAGCCATACCAACTCTCAGTTCCATCTCCCTCAAACCACTCTCTATACCAAGCGGTACTTGCTCTGTCGACTTCATCCCACTGTATCCATGGCTGTGGCTGTAAATTTGTGTAATACTGCGCACTTTTTGGTTTGTCAATTCTGATGTACAAATCAGCAATTGTTTTATTTAACGCAGACTGACCCATGTAAAGATTTGTAAGCATTGTATCGACTAAAGTAAAATACATCGAGTTTGGATAGTTCTCTTTAAACTTTTCCCCCTCAGCAATTGCCTCTTGAATAAGTGCTTGGTCTCGTCTTGGATTTGGAAGTGCCATATATTTTGTTTTTATTTTTAAAAACTCTGCAAACTCTTTTTCATTTAAATTTGCATACCGTGTCACATATTCATTTAAGAAATGCTCACTCAAAAGATACTCTTCATATTTAAAATGCGCTATGGCAAGTATCATGGTTGCCTCTGGAAGGAGTGGAGAGCCGATATGTTCCCCTTGAAGCGAACTGTAATAATCATCTGCTTTTTCTAAGTTTGCGTCAGAAATATTTTCTACAATCTTTGAGTACCAATATATCGCAGGTTTGTTATACTCTTCAACATCTTTAGAACACCCTCCAAAAAAGATAAAAGCACAAAGTGCCACTAACGCAAAATTTGTTTTTATGTGCATATTGCATATTCCTAGTTTAATGAATTTGTTATTTTATCCAAAAGAGTTAACTCTGGCTTTAAAATCGGTACATTTTATGCTTTATACTGTACAATAATCATTCTCGGCTTTACTTGAGAATCTAAAACAAGCAAAAGGTTTTTCCATGAAATTTGAAATAAGTATTCCACTGTTAGGTTTTGACACGCTCAAAGAGGTAGAGTTGCAAAAAGTTGATGAGATTTTTATGAAGATGCAATCTATAGAAGATGCACACATATCTTTCATCTTAATCGACCCTTTTGTTTTAGTAGATTATGACTTTGAGATACCTAAAAGCACCCAAGAACTCCTTGAAATAGACAAAAATTCCAATATTCTAATTTTAAATATAGTTCTCCTTCAAACGCCCATAGAAGACTCTATAGTTAACTTTATAGGACCCCTTGTTTTCAACACAGACAACAAAAAAATGGCTCAAATCATCCTCGCAGAATCGAGTAAATTTAGCATTGCAGAGAAGATTTCTACGTATTTAAAAAAGTAGAAATCTGCTTAAAGCTTAATTTTATGATACAAAAAAAAGCAAATCTTTTTCACACACCTTGGCTAAATGTAATTTACACTTAGTATACATGTCAATAAATAAAACTTAAATATTGTTGTATTTTGGTAAATTGCCCTGTTATTAAGTATATATTAAGCTCTTTTGATAGTATAATGAAACAATTATATGGGACGATTGCTACTGAGCCCTGATTTTGGGTGCTCTTTTTTTTTGTATTAACAATCCCCAAGGAGGATAAAATGAAAATCGTCCTGTTAGAAATCGAAGATAGCAAGTTTGAGCAGTTTATGACGATGATAAATTTATTGCGAAGTGATGTCGTGAAAAATTTTGAAGTAAAGAAAAAAGAAGACGATGAGGCAATCGATGAACAGCATTGCTTGGAAGTATTGGATAAAGTTAATCGAAAAGATCATATAAGTATGAGAAAAGTCTCATCCGATGAACTTTTTAAAGAGTTGGGTATTTGAGAATGTTTGAGATTATCAGGGATGATCGATTTATAAAAACAGCAAAAAAGTTTTTGAAGAAGCATCCAGATTTAGTCGATAAATTCAAACAAACAGTTAAAAAGCTTGAAAACGATCCGTTTGAGCCTTCATTGAAATTGCACAAACTTCAAGGCAATTTAGAGAAGTTTCATGCGGTTCGTTTGACCTAATGAATATCGAATAGTGTTGATTTTAGTAATTGTCGATGAGCAAATTATTCTCGTCGACATCGGCACACACGGTGATGTGTATTAAAATCCCCAAGGAGGATGAGATGAAGACCTTTAAACTTTCCGTCATTGCGAGGAATAAAATGACGTGGCAATCCAATGCTTTCAAAACTGTTTCGCGGATATTTGCCGTTTTTGGACTGGTGATGATGTTTGCTGTTTCAGGCTTAAGTGATACCGAGCCAAACAATAGCTGTACAGAGCAAGAGCTAATTTCTGAACTCAATGGAATCTCAACCACAACTTCTCATACTGAGTCTGGCACGACTTCAGCTTCAGACGTAGCTGATTACTACTACTTTAAACCTGGAGTAGCAGGGACATTGGATCTTCATTTTACAGCAGCACCCGATACAGTAAGACTGTTTGTTAGTACTTCTTCTTGTGGCAGTGGCGAGATTGATTCAGGACATACTGACTATACCGGTTCTTTTGCAGTCGCCGATACAGAAACAGTTTATATTAGAGTGCAAAGAAATAAAACTAGAACTTATAATCTTGCTATGACATTTACCCCCTCAAATACTTCCCCAACCGCCTCCGTCACATCAGCTCTAGATGTCAGTGCAGGTGGTGGAAACAGCTATACGGTTCGTGTCACCTATACCGATACCGACGGCACCATCAGCGCAGCGTCTATCGGCAACAATGACCTCTCTATCTCAGGACTTAGCCTTACTAATGCAACCATTGTATCAGGTTCTGGTACCGCGACCACGGTGGTAGACTATACTTTCACACCACCCGGAGGCACTTGGGATTCTGGTGATAACAACAGCTACACGATAACTCTGGGAGCTGGACCGGTTACGGATAGTGCCAGTGCATCTG
>JFJP01023940.1_pt1 | contig 29548 bp, 30 predicted proteins | sample 431651 | NCBI WGS metagenome assembly JFJP01 (sample SAMN02602958, study PRJNA72255) | Microbial mat metagenome, whole genome shotgun sequencing project. | biome: fresh water; feature: sink hole; material: water; isolation source: purple microbial (photo- and chemosynthetic) mats found in... | reverse complement strand
AATCTACCATTGCATTTGTAGCACGACAAAGTTCCCTTATCATAAAATTAGATGATTGACTTCTAACACGACACATATAGATGCCTTGTTCAAGTTTATTAAGAACCAAAACTATTTCAGATAGAACCTTCATGTCCTCTTGAAGTTTGGCTCCATGTGTAATGGAAATATGATTTAAATGATTTAGAAGCTCACCAAATTCATCTTTTTTTGCAATCTCTGCTGGCACATATTTATTTGTTCCATAAGATAAAAAATCCACAAAATCATTCAGCTTAGAATTAAAAACTGCTAATGATTCAACAATAACTTTTTTCGAAATTATACTTACAACAAAAAGCAGTACAACTAAAATCAATCCCATAAGCACTACTATTTGAAGAACCAAAAAGAGAGTGTCGTTCGCGAATTCATCTGCATGATCTTTACTTATTCCAACTATATATTTTCCAATTTCTTTCCCATTTAGATCCCTTATTGGCGCAATAGCATTAAACATATCTTTCGTCTTTATAAGGCTTTTCGTTTCTACATCTTTTGGATCCAAACCAGCAATTTCTCCCTTAAATTTAGCATCAATCTCTTTTTGTGAAATATAATAGCTTAGCAATTTCATATCATTTGTATACTTATCACCTTTTGCTAACTTTTCATTTACAAGAACTAGAACATCAGTTCCAGTTTTTTTCATCTCTTTAATAATGGAGTTGTACCCCATAATTGCCTCAACAGAACCGAGATACTCTCCACTTTTACTTAATATCGGAGCAATCCCTCTGATAACCAAACCAGCTTCACCAACCTCAATCGCAGTTAATGGTTTTTTGGTTTCCTTAACCTTGACAATACTTTCTCTAAAACTACTTAAGTCATCGCCAAACTTCTCATGCTTCCAATCCCTTACAAAAGATTTTACATCTTTTGTATGAATATGTATTTGAACATTTTTATATGGGGTTCCATTTTGAAAACTTTTTCCTAAATTATTTAAAGCATTAATAGCAATATCTCTATTACTCATCTCCAATGATTTAACAATTTCGCTATTTGAAGCAAGTGTTACAGCAATTCCAAGTGCTATATTTCTTTTGCTTGCCTCTGATTCTAATATTTTGACTTGTAAATCTTCAGATGTAGATTTATCAGATTTTTTTATTGACTTATTTAACATAAAGCTAACATATAAAGCAACTATTACTATCATAGAACCGGCAACAATTAAAAGGTATTTATTAATTTGCCTAGCTAGCGACGTAGTTTTTTGAAAATTTTCCATTCAACTCCTTTTTTGTGATTTAATATTTTAACTTATCATTTATTAATTTCTTATAGAAAACTTTATTCTTTCGACTATTTTAAATTGGGAATTGTCTGTAATGTGATTATCAAAAATTCCATAGCTTTTTTCTTTCATTTTGGTATCATGCAGAACTTTTTTTTCATTCTCTTTTATTATCTCTTCCCTCATAATGTTTACACTTTGAATATCACTATATTTTTCAAGTTTTTTGAGATTTTCCAATAAAACATATTTTTGCATATTAAGCTCACTTTGTCCGATATGCCCGTAAGCGCCAATAATAAGCTTTGAATCCCTGTAATAAGCATAAGCTATCCAATTTAAATGTGATTTTAAAAGTATTTTTGAAAGTATTTGATTTAATCTGTAAGTATCTCTAACTCTTGAAAATGAGCCATTTGAAGCTAGATTTGATAGCATCTGTGTAGTTGACTTAATATTAAAATCTTGTTTTTTGGTTTTTCTATTAAAAAATTTATCCTCTTTTTGAAAAAATAAATCTTTTAATTGTTGCTGTGGCGTTAAATCATTTTCCATATTTTAATTTTTGTAACTCAGCTCCAATATCATCTTGACGCATAAAATGCTCTCCAATAAGAAAAGCATCTGCACCAATTGAACTTAATCTTAAAATTGTCTCTCTATCGTTAACACCGCTCTCAGCAACTATAATTTTACCATTTGGAATCATTGGAATTAACTGATCACAAAGGCTCATATCCATCTCAAATGTTTGAAGATTTCTGTGGTTTATCCCTATTATATGAGCTCCACATCTCATCGCTTTTTTTAAATCTTCAAGGTCATGAATCTCAACTAAAATATCAAGTCCAAGCTGTAAAGCTCTATCATAAAGATATTGTAACTCTTTTGTGCTAAGTGCTTTAGCTATTAAAAGTACAAAATCGGCACCATAGACAAGTGCTTCTAAAAGTTGATACTCATCAACAATAAAATCTTTTCGCAAAAGTGGTGTGCTCACATATCTTCTAATCCCAGCCAAATACTCTAAATCACCTTGGAAAAAATGTGGTTCAGTTAAAATTGATAAACAGTTTGCACCATTTTTACTATACTCTTGAGCTATTGCGATTGGATCAAAATCTTCCCTTATCACACCCTTGCTCGGGCTAGCTTTTTTCACTTCAGCTATTATTCTTATTGGCTCCTCTTTTGTTGAAGTCAACAAACTTCTAACATCTCGTGGCGGAAATGGATTATAAGCCAGGCTTCTTCCAAGCCAATCTATACTGAATTCCGCTTTTCTTTTTTCTAAATCATCTTTTGTTTTTCTTATTATCTCATCAAGTATCATCTATTTCCCTCTCTTCTTACTTCTTTGTATCATAGCACTCTTTTATTGCTTCATAGTGAAGCTTCACCTCTTCATCATTAAGCCCTACTTTGTTGACAACTTTGGTGATATATTCGTACGCTAATGTGCATTCTCTATTTTTAAAGTATCCCCACGCCAAAGAATCAAGTGTTGCTATATCTTCAGGTTTAACCTCATGTGCTTTTTTTACAAGTTTTAACCCTTTTTTTATATCCAAATCAAAATCAATCAAAATATATCCATAAAAATTTTCAAATTCAGGGTTTGATTTCTCCTCAAGTGCTAGCTCAAAATTTTTCATAACTTCATCTAAAACAGTTTTTTTATCTTTTGCCAAAGTATATTTCATCATCGCTATTTTGCCAAGGATTGATTTATCTTTTGTTAACTCATACTCTTTAGTAAACAACTCCAAGGCCTTTTGAAAATCCCTTGTAACTTCATACATCGTTGCTAAATTTAAATTATTATTGCCTGTTTGCTTTAAAAAATCGATAGCTTTTTTAGAATCAACTTGCATATAAAGTTCACCCAAAAGAAGTTCTAATTTAGCTAATTTATCACTAGATTTATTTTTTTTATGCTCCCTGTACACAACCTCTATTGCTTTTGTCATACCAACAAGATTATTATCTTTTTCATAATAATCTATAAGTTTTGCACAACTATCATCAACGCATCCAAACTCATCTACAAAATCTTGAAGGTATTTTAAACCTTTCTCTTTCTCATTGAGTTTAAAATAGAGTACATTTGTAAGTGCCAAAACCAAATTTGGTGTTTTTAGCTCTTTATATGCTACTTCATAATTTTTTCTAGCCTCTCCAAAATTTCCCAAAATATAGTACAAATCACCGATAAGTCCATATGCAGTTGAAGAGCTATATTTGATTTCTAACTCTTTTGCATAAGGTAAAGCATCTTCATATCTTTTTAAAACCATCAAACTTAAAATAGTTTGTGTTAAAAGGTACTCCTCTATATCTTTGTGTTGTTTTAGATTTTCGTTAGTTAGATCAAAAACTTTTTGAAAATCTTGATCTCTAAAATATGAATCAACGGCTTTTTGCAAATACTCACTTGATTTTGTTTTTTCATACATTTTTTCAAAAATTATTCCACTTTGGGCAAAGTCATTATTTAACTCTCTATCAAGCCCAACAACAGTAAACAAATCATTTGTAATATCACTTTTTTCGATTGCAAAGAGATTTAAATTGCAAAATATACAAACAGAAGCGATTAATCTATTATAGCTGGGCATTCTTCTTTCACCTCATTTACATTTTCTTTAAAGTATTCCCAAAATGGGAAAGTTCGACATTGAAGTGGTCTAGCCTCATAGATTGAGCATTGTTTTTTTGTTAAATCAAAAAATACACAAGCAAAATTATTTTCACTAAGTTCTATTTCATTTAGAGAAAATCTATATCCATATTTTGTTATATATTTTGAAATAACCTCATTTGTTGATAATTTTAGATGTTTTGCTAGTATTTCTATCTCATCAACACTAATCCAAATATATCCTTGCTCACCTATACAACAATTACCAGCGCAACTACTACAAGCACTAGAATCAAATCTGTATGGGTAGTTTTTATCCTCTAAAATCATCAAAATCCTCTATATTTTCCATATCAACTTTTATACTATAAGTGTCACAAAATTTATATATTTCACTCATCTCTTTTGTAAAATTTTCACCATCAAACATCACAATTGGTGACAAAATTGTTAATAAACTTTTTGAATTTCTCCTTGCATAAACCATCACCAAACTACTATTTCTATCAATTTTAGGATGCAAAAATTGTAAAGCTTCAATATTAAGAGAGTTTTTTTTACAAAAAAGGATAATATCATCAAGAAGCTTAACATCATAACAAAAGAAAAACTTACCATTTTGCTTCAATAATCTCGATGTTTTTGATATAAAAATCTCCAAAGGCAAACTATCATTGTATCTTGCGATACTTAGTGATTTATTTTCACTTTTAAGAACAGACGATGGATAAAATGGTGGGTTTGACACCACAATATCAAAAATATTTTCATTTTTTTCATCAATATCAAACTGATAATCTTGGAAACTTCCACCTAAAACTTTTGAATTTATCTTATTAATTTTGGCATTTTTTGTTGTTAAAAATAAAAATTCCTTTTGGATTTCTAAACTATGAAGATTTAATTTTTGATAGTTTTTAGCTACCAAAAGTCCTAAAATACCACTTCCACTTCCAATATCAAGTAGATTTCCTTGTATATTTTTAAAAGCTTTTAGGTTCTCTTTTATGAAATTAAAAAGCACAAGCGTATCACTGTTGTAACAATATCCATTTTGTGGCTGGTACAAAAGCATTAAAAAACACCATCACTTTCACCAGATAAAAATTTCTGTACAATCTCAACTTTTGAATTTAAAAAATGCTCCGCATCACCGTATTCCACAATGACTCCATCATAAAGCATCGCAAAATAATCGGCTGTTTTAAAAGTTTCTTTTATATCATGGCTTATCAAGATCGATGTGGTTTTTATCTCCTTTTGCAGCCCTATAATCATTTGAGAAATAACATCACTTGTGATAGGATCAAGTCCACTTGTAGGCTCATCATAAAGCAAAACTTTTGGATTTAAAATGATAGTTCGAGCAAGTCCAACCCTCTTTCTCATCCCACCACTAAGCTCATCTGGACTAAGTTTAGCAACCCTTAAAGCATCAAGTCCAACTAAAGTTAACTTCTCCATCACCTCTTTTCTTATCGCTTCTTCCCCTAATTTTGTGTGTTCACGCAAAGGAAAAGCAACATTTTCAAACACATTCATACTATCAAATAACGCTCCACTTTGAAATAAAAATCCAATCTCTTTTCGTACATTTCGCAAACTCTTCTCATCAAGCTTAGAAATATCCAATCCATCATACCAAATCTCACCACTTGTGGGTTTCAAAAGTCCTACAATATGCTTTATGATGGTTGATTTTCCACCGCCACTTAGCCCAAAAATAGCAGTACATTTACCCTCTTTTATCTCAAGATTTACATCTTTTAGTATCTCTTTTGTACCGAATATTTTTTTTAGATGTTTTATTTTTATCACGCTATTTGTCCTTTTTTAGTGTCTATTTTAATTTTGTATCAAGCCTAATTCTCTACTTATATCAACTATAAGTTTAGAAAATGGCTGTTTTGATAAATCTTCATTTTCATCTATAAGATTAAAAATATCTTTTTTGATTTGCTGAAATGGAATACCTGTCAAATCTTGCAACTCTTTGAGCCTACTTTCTGGGTAAAGTTCAGCTTTTTGAATCATGTCAAAAACTATATCTTTGTGAGCTTTGTATCGCTCATTTAGTTTGAAAATTTCGATATATTTGTCGTATATATCTGAATAATTTTCTTTTAAATTTATATCTATATCATCTTTTGATTTTATATGTAAGTTTTTGCACGAATCATCCAAAAGTAGTTTGAATTTTACTTTTTGGTGGAAGTCAAATTTTTCATCATTTGGAGCAAGACAAGTTTTTGAATTGTTTTCAAAAGTATTGGCACTTAATTTTACTTTTGCGTTACAAACATAACAAGATGGTATAAGATTATAAAAACTAAGTGCTAAATATGGATAAGTAGCTTTATCGAAAAAATGGTCAAGTTGAAAAGTTGAAACTTTTTTATCTGCATCAAAATTAGTAATAAAATCTTTGTTGCAATAAAAACAAGTTCTAAAATCAAAATTATCAGTAAAAAACTTGGTTATTTCACTTTGAAATTTATCGTAATTAAATACATATTTCAATCTTGACAAAGATGACTTATTTTTATTCTTTTCAAGTATTTTTATAATTTCATCCTGACTCAGAATCAAAATATCACTTAAATCTTTATTCTCAAAAACAGAATCAAAATCATCTATTTTTTTTTCTTTAAATTTTGTAAAAATTTCTTGTAATGATTTGTTATTTATATCATCAAAAATGTCTTTTTTATTATTTTTAAACTCTTTTCTTACTTTTCTTTGTACAATTTTTTTAGATTTTTTTGGTTGTTTAATCGTAAATGTTATTTGAAATGAACTAGTAAATATTTTTTCATATTCTTTTTTTATATCAAAATCTTTATCTTTTAAATAATTTGAGTAATTAAGCTTTATCATTTTTTAAACTCTCTAAATATTCTTCTAATTCTTTTTCTGAGAATTGTTTTAAAAGCTCTTGTTTTTTATTACTTTTATAACTTTCTTTATCAAATATTTCTTCTAACTCATCCAAATAATTTTTGATAATTGTTTGTAAAAAATTTTCTCCAATTATTGATTGAATGTGATTAAATTTTTTGATTTTAAATAAATATAATATCTTTAAAATTCGTTTATATTTTTTATTTTTTGGTTCAAGGGATTTAACAATTTCATAAAACTTTTTAATCTCATTAATTTTACTTTTTGCAAATTCACCCATAAGCCCATCACTCATAAAAAATCCATTTGAAAGTAAAGTATGGATATTTGCTCCAAAGGTTTCTATGCTAGTTTCTTTACTTACATTTTTACAATTTCCATCTTCATCTTTTTGTAAAAATATCACATTCTCTTTTGGTAAATCTGAAAGTAAAAAAGGGGAATGAGTAGTAAATACAAGATGAAATTTTTTTTCAGGAATTAATTTCAAAAAATCACAAATATATTGAATCGCTCTTTTTTGCCAATCAGGATGAAATCCAATATCTATTTCATCTAAAAGAACTATAAAATTATTTATATCTTTTTCAACATCTATTTCTTGACCTTCAACTTCTTCTATACCTTTAAATTTTTCATACCTTAATGCAAACAACTGATTTAAAATAAAAATAAGCTGTTGTTCCCCAAAACTCAACTCATTGAGAACTTTTTGATTTTTATCAATGAGCTTTATTGTAAAATATTCTTGCCCAAAACCAGCCAAAATAATATCTATTAAATCTTTATTAAGGTTTTTAACTTCATTAGACAAGATTTCATAAGATGGAACATTACTCTCTTCTATTTCTGCTATTTCTTTAAAAAGTTTTTGAGGAGTTATGGTTTTATGTTTTATAAAATCATCCCATATCTTTTGATTAAAAAATCCTTTATCATAAAAAATATTTTCTTGATTATGCTCTTCCATTCGTTCGCACCATTGAAACCAATCAAGGGAAAAAAGATTGTTAAAACCAGTTTCTTCTTTCTTTTCAAATGACTCTTTGTCATTTAAAATAGTTTGAATATTTTTTAACTTTTCAATAAAATCTTCTATTGTTTGACCTATTTGAATACTTGAAGCTTGTTCTATAACTTCATTTCTTTTACCTTCTAATAGACCTTTTTTATCTTTAATCGCATTTTGAAATCTTGCATTATAAAACTCAATAACAATTTTATCTGCTATAAAAAAATCTTTAAATTTATCAAGTTGATTATGCTTTTTTAATTCAAAATAATTAAGCAAGATATTTTTCTGATTTCTAATAAGTTCTTTAGTTAGTGAAATAGCACCTTTTATTGAATCAATCTGTTTCTTTGGATAAATAAACTTATCTTGTTCATAATTAAACTCTGGCTGATATGTCAATGAGTAATCAAAAAGTGCAAAATCGGTATCTTTAAGCTTCTTGTATTTTCGTAAACAATGAAATTTATTTTCATCGCCAAGATAAAAATGTTTTTGTTGCTCATAATCATAAAAGATTGCAAAACAATTAACATCTTTCTCTAATTGATTAGTATAAAGACCATATAAAAGCTTTATGATACGACTTTTCCCCGTTCCATTTTTCCCAACAATAGTTGTAATGTTTACATTTATTGGAAATAAAAATTCTGACATTTTAGAAGTTATTGATAGTGAAGATTTTTGATGTATTCTTTCTTCTAATCCCCCACTACTATTGCCTTTTGAATAATATTCAGCCTTAAACTCACACTCAAACTTTGGGCTAAAATTAAACCCCTGATTCCTAATATTTTTATACTCTTCCACCCATAAATAAACAAGTTCCATCTACAAACCTTTCAATCGCTCAACAATCTCAAAACCAAGCCACAAACCCACGGTCAAGATTTTCATAGTCTTTATAAAATTCTACTTTTTTTGGATTAAAATTTTTAAGATATCCGCTTAAACTATTTTTTTGGTCAAACCCCATCTCGCAGCACAAAAATCGTATCTCTCTTTTGGAAGTTTCTTTGATGATATTTTTAAGGAGTTCATCCCCCTTTACCCCGCCAAAAAGTGCATTGGATGGCTCAAAAGTTACATTTTTTGGTAATTTAAAACTATTTTCAATATATGGTGGATTTGAGATGCACATATCTATTTTGATATTTGGAACATTTGTAAATAAATCACTTTTTATAAAAGTTATCTTATCTTCAACCCCAAATTTTTTAGCATTTAGAGAAGCAAGTGCCAATGCATGATCGTTTATATCAACTGCAATTATCTTTATATCAGGGATAAGTTTTGCTAACATCACGGAAATTATCCCAGTTCCTACACCGATTTCCACCACTTTTGAATTTGAAATATCCTTTAAAATTGCTTCTGCTTTTTCAACTAAAATCTCAGTTTCAGGTCGAGGAATAAGTACATTTTCCCTAACTTCAAAACTCTCTCCATAAAAACTAGCTCTTTTGGTGATGTACTCCAATGGGAAATCAGTAGCTCTTTTTTTGACCAATTTTGCCAAAATATCTTCACATTCACACTCTTTTTTATAGTTTAGATGGAGCCAAATTGGGTTCTTATCCAAAACAAAAAGGAGTAATATCTCAACCTCTTTTTGTGGAATATGTGTCACATCTTTTAAAAGTGGAGCATATTTTTTTATTGTTTGTTCGTAAGTCATTAGTTTTGAGGAAGTTTTTCCCTCATTTGCTCAGCCAAATCTTCTGGAATTGTCTCGATAAGTGGTAAAACTATATTCATAGAGACAAATAAACTTCCCATCTCTTTTGTTTTACGGTTAAGTACGCCCAACTCTTTTATCCTAAACTTTTGGTTTTGTTTTGTATTTTGTGGCACTTTTAAAGTTACACTTTTATAAAGTGTTTCAATCTCAATTTTTCCACCAAAAAGTGCTGTGTATAGCGGAATGTCAACTTTAAGATACAAGTCATCATCTTCTCTTGTGTATCTTTCATCATTTGCAACATTTAAAGTCAAAATCAAATCGCCTCTTGGATAACCTTTTGCTTGTTTTCCTTTCTCTTTTGCTCTTATCTTTTGTCCACTTTTTATCCCTTGAGGTATCTGAATATCGAAGCTTTCACCACTTAGCGTGATATTTTTTTTACCACCCAAAATTGCTGTTTTAAAGTCGACTGTAAGACTAGCTTCAATATCTAAATCTGGCTCATATCCACCAAAGCCACCGCCAAAACCGCCACTTGAAAAGCCTCCTCGTCCACCAAACATATTTCTTAAAATATCGTTTATATCAACACCAGCACCCTGACTTCGTGAAAAATCGTGGAAATTTTGTCCACCAAACATACTATCACCGTATTGGTCGTATTGTCTTTTTTTCTCTTCATCCCCCAAAACTTCATAAGCTCCATTTATCTCTTTAAACTTCTCTTCTGCCTCTGGTGTTTTATTTATATCTGGATGATATTGTTTTGCTAATGTTCTGTAAGCTTTTTTAATCTCACTTTGTGTTGCGTTTTCACCAACACCTAATGTTTGATATAGACTTTTTGCCATAATTTTTATCCTTAGTTGATTAAAATTTTTTTGATTATTTTATAAAATTAAAAAGTCGATACATCACATATCAACTTTGGAAGTATACTTTGAAAACTTAGCACTTGTCAAGACAGAGTGCCAAAATTATTATCTATCTAGCTAAAAGCCCTTTTTTTGGTCCACTTACACCGCAACATTGTTTATATTTTTTCCCGCTTCCACAAGGACAAGCTTCATTTCTAGCAACTTTTTTCACACCACTTAAATTCTCTTCAACATCCTCTTTGTTTGTATGAAGCTCTTTATTGTTCTCTTCCATTTTGTGTCTTAATGCTTCAATTTCAGCTTTTTCAGCCTCTTCATCTCTTAGTCTAACTGTAAATAAAATCTTTACTATCTCAAGCTTAATAAAAGCAATCAACTCAATAAACATATTGTAGCTCTCTTTTTTGTACTCAACTAATGGATCTTTTTGATTGTAACCTCTAAGCCCAATACCAGTTTTTAGTGTATCCATAGTGTAAAGATGGTCTCTCCATGCACTATCTAAAATTTGAAGGTAAAGGATTTTTTCAATCTCTTTTCTTTGTTCATCTGAAGCCATAGACATTTTCTCTTCATATCTTGATTCTACGATATTGAAGAGTTTTAATTCAATTTCATCTTTACTATCAGCAAAAATTTCCTCTTTAGAAACATACAATCCGAGTTCCTCTTGAAGCTTAACAATAATATGTTCAAAATTAAAATCTTCAATCGCTACTGATTGACTAAGCATATCAGCATTACTAACCATAACAGAAGCATACTCTTTAATATTTTCTTTTATTTTTGAATCAATATCAAAATCTTTACTTAGCAGATTGTTTCTAAAAGTGTAAATTACTTTTCTTTGCTCATTTGCTACATCATCATATTCAAGGAGATGCTTTCTACTTTCAAAATGCATACCTTCAACTTTTTTTTGTGCATTTTCAACAGCTCTTGTTACCATTCCAGATTCGATATGTTCACCCTCTTCAATACCAAGTCTTGTCATAATATTTGCGATTTTATCACTTCCAAATATTCTTAGAAGATTATCTTCAAGACTTAGATAAAATTGAGACTCACCAACATCACCTTGTCGTCCACTTCTACCTCTTAATTGATTGTCTATCCTTCTACTTTCGTGTCTCTCGGTTGCAATAATTGCCAAACCACCAAGCTCTAAACACTCTTTTGGAAGTTTAATATCAACCCCTCGTCCAGCCATATTTGTAGCAATTGTAACCGCACCTTTTTGTCCAGCTTGCTCAACTATTTTCCCCTCTTTTTCGTGTTGTTTTGCATTTAAAACTGTATGTGGGATTTTTTTCTCTTTTAATAAGTTGTGTAAATATTCACTTTTTTCAATCGATGTAGTTCCGACCAAAACAGGTTGTCCGCGGTCACTATATTCTTTGATTTTTACACAAACTGCGTTGAATTTTTCCCTCTCTGTTTTATAAATCAAGTCGTTTTTATCAATTCTCATAACTGGAATATTTGTAGGAATACTAACAACATTTAGACCATAAATCTCAGCAAATTCAGTAGCTTCAGTTTGAGCAGTTCCTGTCATACCAGCTAAAAGTTTATACATTCTAAAATAATTTTGGAATGTAATATCAGCCAAAGTTTGTGATTCATCTTGTATTTTTACACCCTCTTTTGCTTCAAGTGCTTGATGCAATCCATCACTAAATCTTCTACCCTCACTAAGTCGTCCTGTAAACTCATCAACTATTACAACTTCATTGTTTTGAACAACATAATCTACATCTTTTTGGAAAAGGTAATTTGATTTTAAAGCTTGGTCAAGTTGGTGAGATAGTCCTGCATTTTCTAGCGCAAAAAGATTTTCAACCCCATACATTTTTTCAGCTTTTATAATTCCACTATCGTTTATCATAACGGCTCTATTTTTCTCATCTACATAGAAATCACCAGTTATAGTTGGTTGCTCATCGGCTCTAAGTGATTCAATTCTTTCCCCTTTTTCAAGTGCTTTTGCTATTTCATTTGATTTCACATAATCACTAGCTTTTCTTTTTGTTGGTCCACTAATAATAAGTGGCGTTCTTGCTTCATCAATTAAAATCGAATCAATCTCATCAACAATAACAAAATTATGCCCCCTTTGAACTTTCTCATTTAAATCATAAACCATATTGTCTCTTAGATAGTCAAAGCCATATTCGTTGTTTGTACCATATGTTATATCACAAGCATATTGTGCTTTTCTTTCACTATCACTTTTTACATCGTTTGTCAAAATACCAACACTTAAACCCAAAAAGTTATATAGTTTTTCTAGCTCTTTTGCATCTCTAGAAGCTAGATAATCATTTACCGTTACAACATGAACACCTAATCCAGTTAAAGCGTTTAAAACAACAGGTAAGGTTGCAACTAAAGTTTTACCCTCACCAGTTTTCATCTCCGCAATTCTTCCGTCTGTTAAAACAAGTCCACCAATAAGTTGAACATCATAATGTCTCATTCCAAGAACTCTTTTGCTAGCCTCTCTTGTTATTGCGAAAACATCGTTTAAAACATCGTTTGTTGTTGTTTGGTTTGATTGTAATTTTTCTTTTATGTTATTGATTGTTTCTTGAAGCTCACTGTCGCTCATTGAGCTATACTTTGGCTCTAGTGATGTTATGGTGTCAGCTCGTTGTCTGTATCTTTTTACCTCTTTGTCGTTTTTAGTTCCGAATATTTTTCCTAACATTTTTAACATACTGATTTAATCCTTTTTCATCTATAATGGCGCGATTATAACTAAAGGATAATTATGAAAGTATTAATTATAGGTCTATTTTTAAGCAATATTTTATTTAGCGCGCCACTAGAATTTCAAACACTTAGTGGCGAATTTAAACAAATAATTAAAAACAAATCGAACTCTGAAATAATCTACAAAGGTGATTTAAAAATCAAAGGAAATGACAAAATAAAATGGAATTACAAATCCCCAATCAAAAAAAGTGTCTATATCAACAAAAATAAAGTAGTAATAGATGAGCCAGAATTAGAACAAGCAATAACTTCAAATTTAAGCAGTGAACTAAATATCGTCAAAATAATAAATGAATCAAAAAAAATATCTCAAAATGAATATGAAAATACAATAGACGCGACAAAATATACGATTTTGATAGAAAATAATGTTTTAAAACTTATCAAATATAACGATGAGCTTGGCAATAAAGTATCAATTATTTTTACAAATTATCAAAAAAATATCCCAATTAATGACAATATTTTTATTTTTCAAATCCCTGCTTCTTATGATGTTATAAGAAAATAATTATTCTTTTGATACTATTCCCCAAAAGGTACAACTGATAATAGCTTGAATTTTTTCAAGAGGAAAGTCTGGGCTTTAGTGAAGCAAGGTTCCATCTAACTGATGGCTAGAGTAATCTAAGGGAAAGTGCAACAGAAAGAAAACTACCATCTCTTGGTTAGAGCTCTGGAAAAGGTGAAACGGTGGGGTAAGAGCCTACCATATTTTAAGCAACTAAAATAGTAATGTAAACCCAACCTAAAGCAAGAAAACATTGGTATAAGCTTCACAACTTTTTGTTTTCGCAAGATTTTTAAAGTGATTTAAAAACTAGATAAATTATTATCCACGACAAAACGCGGCTTATGTTGTGCCTTTTTTTTCAAAGTCCTTAACCGTGGGCTTTATCATCTTTAATTAGTGCCGTGGTGACACACTCGGGGACACAAGACAATAATCTATCATCTTCAATATATTCATCATTTAATACACTTGCGTAATGCTGCAAAGTAACTTTTGGCGAACTATGTCCCAAAATTCGAGAAAGTACATTAATTGGAACACCATTTCTTAGCGATAATGTAGCAAAAGTATGTCTTAAATTTTTGATGGCTCTATACTCTATATTTGAATTATTTAAGACTCTTAGCCATTGGTGTCTAAAATGTGCAACATCCTTTTGATGTGGAAAAATTGCTATATTTTTATTGAACTTCAATTTATCAAAAAGTTTAAAAGGGACTTTTCTCACTCCATTATGTGTTTTTGTTTGAACAAAATTACCTTTAGTTTGAGCTTTATTAATAGTAATATATCCATTTTTAATATCACTCCAATTTAAAGCGATAGCTTCTTCGGGTCTTATACCTGTATTTGTAACTATTAATATATAGTTATAAATATCATCGCTCTTATCATTATAAGAGGTTTCAATTATTTTTTTGAGTTCTTCTAATTGAAAATATTGTATTTCTGCTTTCCTATCTTTTCCACAATCTATATCAAGAGCTGGATTGTATTTCAATACCCCATCCATTATAGCCAGTCTAAAAGTTTCTCTAATCGCAAATAGATACTCTTTTTTTGATTTTGCTAGAATTTTAAAAGAATTCATATATTGTTGGATATCTAAAGTAGATATCTCATCGATATTTTTATCTTTAAATATCGTGATTGCTTTATTCCAGTAAGACTCTTTTACTGAGTAGCTTTGTTTTTTGTCTTGATTTGCAAGAAAAATATTTGCATAGTAACCAAAAGTTTTATCTTTTGGTATCCCATATTTCAAAGCTTTTTCTAGTTCTGGTATAAGTTGAGTTTGTACAATCTCAATATTTTCTTTGTTCCACAATAAATCAGTTGATTTTCTCGCCCTCACCCCGTTGAGCATATAGTTCAAATAAATTTTATTATTTTTTTTAAAGATCGTCATTTATCTCCTTTTTTTCAAAAAGAAACAAAATAATATGAAATAACATTTTATCTTATTTTCCATCTATTTGATAAATTTAGAAATATCAAAGTTAATTGTTTTTTCTTGATGAGGAGTAGTTAAAAATCTGTGTAATTCTTCTTCATCAAATCTTATTTTACCATCAAGTAAAACAACAAAATGTTTATCTTTTTGCATTTTTTCCATATATTTTTCCATCAAATATGTGGATAAGTCATACTTTACGATGGCTTTTTTAAAAGATATATAGATACTCATTTTATGCCACCTTTTTATCTAGTAATAGTAAATAATAATCTAAATATTTATCATCTTGTAGATTACTAAACACGGTAGATAAACCACCCAATTGTTCAATTATCATTAATAAATCATTGTTGATAATATCACTATGAATACCTTTATCTAATTCTTTAGACAGTTCCGAAAACGACTTTTTATTATGGCTTTTCATAAAATTTTGTAAAATTCTCAGTTTTGTCAAATTTTCAGTTTCTTCGAGAGTAGTTGAGGATAATTTTTTTTGCTTCATGAATAAATCAAAACTTTGTAAAGTTTGTTCATCATTTTTGACAAAGTTTCTCATTAATTTAGAACGATAAGCCAATTTATTTTTAACACCCTGCTGATTGCACATATGGTCTAAAAAATTTTCCATCTCTTCTCTCTTCTCTTCTATGATATTCTTAGTAATATGATATGTCGGAAAATTTTCCGAGTTTTTTTCGGATTTTTTTCCGAGTTTTTCTTCATTTTCGGATTTTTTTCCGACATAGTGATTCGGAAAATTTTCCGACATAGTAGAAGAGTGATATTTTTTGCCTAATTTTGTAATTTTGATACAGTCTTTTTTGCCATCTTTTTTATAATCAATTAAGCCTTTAGTCGCCAATGATTTTAAATATCTGTAAATTGAATCCATCTTTAAATCCAATAAAGGTAATTCTTCAGTTATAGTTGTTCGTGATGCCCAATAATAAACTTCATTATCTATCACAATTGGCTCAGCCCAAACTGAGCAGATTGAAAGTAAATCAAAGATATGTGCTTCTTGAACATTTTTTATCCCAAGTTCTATTGCTTGAGCTTGATTGATATGGAGATGAAACCTCATACAACACTCCCTAAATCAAATAAGCTCATAAGAACTTCTTGAGAAGTTTTAGTGCTTTTGATTTTCTTTTTATAGTGATTTCCGCTTTTGATAAATTTTGTTTGTGATTGACACTCTTTAAACCAATCCACAACGATTGGAGCATAAGCGGAGATTTGCTCTTCCTCTTCGTCTGTTTCAAATGCTATATTTTCAATTTTCGAGGGTTCATAATCGTAAAAATATGGACTATTAGCTTGAGCGGATCGATAAATACTTTGGGAAAGCTCAAAAAATGCTTTTTTGTCGTTTGTAAGTAAAATATTTCTAGCTTTTACGATAAGAGAACTTTTAAAGTGTCTTGCTTCTGCATCTTGATATCCATAAAGAACACTTTGACAAAGTGCTTTGATATCATCTTCTCCACCACTGCACCAGCTGTTAGTATTATTTCCAAAGAGATTAAAATCTTGACAAAGATTAAATCTTAAGTGAGATTCATCTTTTGTGAACTCAAATAAAATGGATTGTAAATCAGTATTATCTGAAATAAATCTTTCTTTTGCAAGAGCTAAAAGAAATTTATTTTGATTAAATTGGTTATTTTCGCTATAATCAGCGAAAAGGTAAGTTTTCATAGGCTTTTCCTTTTTATCACAAACTAACTTTCTCAGGGGAGGTTTGTGATTTAATATTAGAATATTAGTACAAAATGAAAGTTTTGTCAATAGATAAAGAGGGTTCAAATAGAAAGTATTAAGAAAATATTGGAAAGACTTTGTGTTATCTACAATGTCAATAACAATAAACAATTATCAGAGAAGATTGGAATCAATTATAATACGGTTAGTACTTGGATAAAAAGAGATACTATTCCGTATGATGTACTTTATTCATTAATTAGTCCTAAAAATATTTCTTTTGATTGGCTTTTATCTGGCAAAGGTAAAATGATATTAGAAACTAATTCTAATCTTGATAATTTTATCGTATCTAAAATCAATTCTCTTTTTGAATTAGTTGCTATAGTTAATCCGAATACTTTAGATATTTCTACAAATAACCTAGAACAATATAAACAAGAAATCAATAAAATAGATTTAATTCATGTGTACGATGGTGGTATGGATAGATTATTTGCTTTTATCTTTTTAGCAAATAGAAAAGTGATTTATATAGAAAGTGGTCGTATGAATTTTTCTGGTGGTGGTTCTAGTTTAAGAATATTTGGTAGATGGTTACTAAAAAATAACCTAATGGACAAAACCTACTTAAATTTTCTTACAGAATGTTATTATGTTGTTTATGTAAAGAACTTGGGAATAACTACTGAAAGATTTATTGAATTACCTCAATATACTAACCAAGTATCTGGATTATCTATTATTCCAACTTGTTTTAGAGATTGGCAAAATGGTTATTTTAATGGTAAACCGTATCAAGATATTATTCAAAGAATTATAACAGGTACAATTTTAAAGGGAAAAGAGGATTAAACTCTTATTACGAAGAGCCTTTTTTAAATCCATTTTGCCATTCTAATAATTCTGCTTTTTTATAAAAAACTCTTTTTATTGTTGGATATTGTTTCTCAATATATAAATCCTTTGGCAATGTGCCATTTTCTCTCCAAGTAAAAACACAAACTGCTGATACCCCCAACAATAAAGAAGCCTGTCTCTCACTAATAAATTCTTTTTCTACTTTTTCCATAATATGCTCCTAACTTTTTTCCTATACTCTTATTCAAATCTCTCACTTTTTAGTATTGACATCAAATAATTTTTCTTATATAATCTTGACATTGAACACGAGAAATCTTTAGCAGCTTTACTAACTGCGTTTATAGATGGCTACAAAAGGGGATAGTTTTAGGACTGTCCCGTTTTTTATTATTGGCTATTACCACTTTGTTAAAAACTTACTCCTCTTGAGCTTTTTTCAAATTTTTAACCTCTTTAGAAAGCTTCTTAACCTGTGCTGTTTGTTCAACTAACCCAATTACATTTTTATCTGTTGTTATGTCTTGATCAAAAACATTTTTTCCACTTTGAGTAAATTTAACACCTCTACTCTCTAGCTCTTTTTTCAATAAATTATCAGATTTATCATCCATTCCAGATGTCATATCTTTTGACTCTTGATATACTCTTTTCAATGTTTCAGTATCTGCTTTTTTCATTTTAGATTGATTAATCTCATCGCTAAAGGTACCTTTTTCTACTAGCCCAGAATTAATTGCCTTTTCATAAGCTTTTTCATTTCTATCTTCATTTGTCTCTATTTGTTTTTTAACATCAACTCGTTTGTTACTCCATTCTCCTGTTTTTGTGTCACCATTATAGACATTTCCATTTGCACTATAAGTAGGAACAGAGTCAACAGTTTCTTGAATATACTCTGCAGCTTTGCCCATTCCTTGGATAGCTGGATTTTGGATAGCAGCTTGTTTTAATGTGACATTATCACCTGCTTCTTTAGTCTTTTTCTCTAGTTCATCTGTTTTATTATCGATATATTTTTCTGTCCCTAAAGTATTTTTGTTTTCAAATTCTCTCAACTCTTTATTTGATGTTTTTTCAAGTTTTGTCACATCATTATTGTGTTGAGTAAGTATCTTTTTTTCTTCATTGTCTAAATCAGTTTGATTTTGTGGAGCACCTGCAACACTAGATGAAACATTAGCTACTCTCTTTGTTGCTTGTGTAATAGTAGCATTGCTATTATTATCATTATTTGTTTGTAAAGTTTGAAAATCTGTTTTAGCCTGAGATAAATCAGTTGGAATATTTGCCGTTTTAGTATCAAGTTTTACACCCGTAACCTGTTCATATGCTTTTAAAACATCATTTTTATAGAGAGTATCATTGAGCCTATCATCAGCTATTTCAGCAGCTTTATATTTCCCCTCCATACCAAGTTCTCTTAATCTTGACAACTCTTCATCATTGTCAATCATCTTATTTAAGATTTTTGGATTTAAGTCTTGACTAAAGCTATTTTTATCATTTGCACCTTCACGAATAGTATTTGTTAAAGTATCTGCTTTAGTATAAGATTTATTATAAGTATCCCCAACTGTTGCCAAACTACTATCTCCAAAACCTTTGTTTTCAACTACTTGTTTTGCAAGAGCTTTCGTAAGGTCTTCATTTTTGCTTATTTGTTCTGATGTATTTTTTGTAAAATCAGTTTTGAATGTTTTAGAATCATCAGCCGAAAGTGTTGTTGTAAAATCTTTATGGTCAGATGTTTTTCCACTTATCAAGACTCTCCCATCTGCTCCAACCTTAAACCCAAAAATACTCCCATCAAATCCACCGCTTAGAGTTCCATTCACTCCATTTTCACTTAGGAAATCAAATTTTTTACCATTTGAAATCATATCTTTAAATGTTTTTGTTGCACTTTCATTCATAATTTTTGAAACAGTTTCATTTTCATTTGTATGAAATCCTGTGTTATGATTTGTAGATGTTGTATCGACAACACTTCCATTTTTTGTGAGTGCATTTGTAAGATTTGTACCAATAGCCGTTGAGAAATTGGTAGCATCTGTTTGAGCAGTTGCTTTAGCTTCATCTCTCCCCTTAATAATCTCTTTAGAAGCTCCATAAGAAACAGTGCTTCCCTCTACTTTTAAAATCTCTCCTGTTTGACTATTCATAACCATATTGCCAACTTTACCTGCATTGTTTGTTTCAAGTGTACCAGCTCCAGCTCCATTTGAAAATTCCGAACGAAGAGCTCCAGTGTCTCCAGATGTTTTGTGTCCCCAGTTTTTAGCTCCCATAAAATCATGTGAACCAACAACATCATTGGCTGCAAATTTACTAATTGATGAATTTCCAGCACTGATATTTCCTGATGCCAATTGTCCAGCTCCAGCACCTTCACCTCCTGAATTTCCAGCACTATTAAAGAAACTTACAAATCCATGTTCTGACATTTTTGCGATAGAATAAGCAAAAATAGGAATAGATGAAGCCAAAAACCCCATAAAAGAAAGGTAACTTTGAAGTTGAGATGATACTTCATTGAAGTTTTCACCTGCAAGTCCACCACCAGCAACAAGAGGTAATACTTTTTCAATAGCTATATTCATCATACCATTGATTAAAATTGCTAATGGTGTCCAAAGTACCATCGCTAAAAGTAATACAAAGCCCATTTTTACATGCCCTAAATTTCCAAATACAATTGATAAAATAACAAGCAACATAAAAATACCAAGTACGAGTACCGTAAAAACAGCTTTCATAAGTGGTAAGTTTTGTTGAGCTAGGATTCCACTCATTTGCCAAGTTTTTTGTTGTGTATTTTCTGCAAGTGATGTTGCTGAAGCAATAGCAGCTGCATCTCCACCTGTTGATAATAAAGCTGATTGAAGTCCTTTATTTGCCATCTTTATCATTGTTTGTTGCATCAAATAATCTTTTGAGCTTTGTGAGGCTCCAAAGATTAACTGTGTTGATGCAGACATTCCATCTTCAAATTTTTGTTGCTCAAGGTAATTATATGCAGCTGCTTTTCCAGTTAATACATCAAGCTCTAGTTCAATTTTATTATTTAAGTTATCCCAAGCATCTTGACACTCCATATCAACACCTTGTGGATTTGCATCTGAATGCCATGGAGTAAGATAACCCATTACTTTTAAATCTGATTTTAAATTTTTACTTTGCAATAAAATATTTGGATCTAATTCCCCAGCTGTTGTAGCATATATAAAACAATTATCCATATACTCATTAAAGTTTTGTATTGTATATGCATCCCTAACATCAACTTTTAATAAATTTAAAGGTGCTGACATCGTAAAACCAAGTCCTGCATTGCTATAAGCAATGGAATGAGGTGTTGCAAATGCGGTCTCAAATGCTTTTGCTAGATTCTTTTCCAAAAGTGTAAACATTGAAAAAGTTTCTCCAATGCCAACTGGTACATTATTTACTGGGAAAGTTTGTCCTGTAACTTCATCTTCTACAATATATGTTTTTTTTGTTTCTACAAAAAAACCAATTATAAGGGTCACTAAGACTAGATATTTAATCATAGCTAGTCCCATATCACCGCTTGTTCCATTGTTATTCATATTTTTTATCATAAGCAATAATCCACCAACTGCTACTGCTGATTTAAATATATAATCATCGGTAGATAAGATTACTACACCTTGCAAAACTTTATAAAATATCTCTCCATAACCCCAAGTATAAATACTACTATCAACTGCCAATAAATTAGTAGCAAGTATTGTTAAAAGTAAAATGAGTTTTTTCATTTCGAATCCTTAAAATATAAAAAAAGCCCTCGCTAAAGGGCTTTAAAGTTATTAAATACAAAAATCTTATTTGATTTGTTCAAGTAGTATTTTTTGAGCGATTGCCGACTTATCAGTTCTATTTTCAAGAAGTTTTTTCTGAAGAGCTATTTGCTCCTTGAGAGTTTCTTCAAAAAGATGATGTTGATAAAATCTTCCTCCAGCAAATCCAATTCCTAATACAATCAAAAGAAAGATTGCTTTTTTTATAATGTTATTTTTTTCCATTTTACTTTCCCTCATTTGCTAACGCTTTTTGTTGTTCATATTGGATTGTTTTTGGATTTGTTTCATAATTTGTATTTGATAATTTTTCAACCATCATCCCAACCATCACACCAAGTACAAATGTTAATATAAACATTGTATTTGTTCTCCATCCTCTTAATTTAGATGCTACTTCGTTCATTTTTGTTCTCCTTGTTATTTATTTAATCTAATTCAAATCTCGCACTTTTTTTACTTTGTGTAAATTGATTTAACAAAAGGTTGGTTTGCAAATTTTGTCTTAAATTCTTGCTCTTGTTTTCTGATCAATTCCACCACACCTACTTTCTTGGTAAAATCAATACTTATTGTTTTTACATATTCATTTGCAGCTTTATTGATTTCATCTATTCCATGAGTAAGGTCATTGGCTATTGCTTCAATATTTTCAGGTGCTAAATCTTTTCCATGATTTGCAAGATACATTTGCATTCCTCTTGAAATCATATTTGTCATATAATATACAAGTTGAGCGGTTTGATTAGCTGCTATTTGCTCTGCCATCAATTCAATCTCAACATCACTAGAACCTTTTGAAAGTACACTTACATTAAGATATTTATATACAGGAAATGAAAGTGTTGCTAAGAATTTTTTATCAGTAATATTCAAAGGGGTTTTATTTTTCATCTTAGTATATATATCGATTAGCTTATCTTTGATAATTTTCTTTGCTCCTGTGGTTTCTGTTTCTGCATTTTGTTCATATAGCTTAAATGTTGTTGTGTTATAGCTCATATATTGAACCTTTCCACCCTCATAAAGTGCTTTAAAGAGATTATCTTTTGAACCGCCACTTGCTTTAAAAACAGTTGGTATTCCTGTACCATCTTCTCCGCCAATAACATCTCCTATTAAACTTCTAAAAATAGAAACTACCAATTTATCACCATTTGGGTCATTACCCAATATATCAAGTTGTGAAGTATTAGCAAGTCCTTTAGTTAATGACATATGAAGCAAGCTCCCTTTTAAAAGCATAGTTGCCATTTTTTCTTTTGCTTTTGCATCATCTCCTCCAAAAGCACTTTTTAAAGTTCTACCCCATCCCTCTATAGTTTCGCGTCCAGATTTTAGTCGTTCAGCAGTCCATGAGTCACTTTCCCCATGAAAAATATTACTATTCATAAGATCACCCATTTGTTTTCCAGCTCCTTGTGCAGCATTGATTGCATCACAAGTGTCAAAATTGAGTCCATTGATCATATTTGCTGCATTCTCTAATTCATTCATAATATTTTGACAATCTTTACAAAGTGCCGAAATAGCCATCTGATACACAAAAGCTGGCGCAGCTGCACTGATAGCTTTTAATTTTTCAACTATGAATTCTTTTTTAAGATAACTAAATCCACCCATTGAGATATCTATTCCGCCACATCCAACATTAAACCTTGGTGGTTCTATATGAAAAGGAGTTATAGTCCCCCCTACTTCTTTAAATTTAATCGTTTTTGAACCCAAACTATAAATATTCCTTGTTTGAGTTTCATAATATCCGCTATCTGTACTTACATCTATGATATTTTCTTCAATCCAACCACCAGCAAATAGTAGACTACTTGCAAACACACTCAAAACTATCTTTTTCAAAATATTCTCCTTATTTGCTGATGATTAAAAGTTTGTTTCGTTTTAATTCATTTATGAGATTGTCAGTAATATCAATTACTTTTCCATCATTGTTTGTTGTCAAAATTGTATTCTTGGAGTAAATAAGAGTATCTTCTTTTGCTCCAATTTTGTTAATATAGGCACTTGAAAATTCAACCGTTTTTTGTAAACGGTCATAATATTCTTCAACTTCTTTTTCAGATTTCATATTTTTTAGTAACTCTGTATTTTTGAGGTCGCCTATTTTTTTAGCATCAACAACATACACTTTTTGAGTGTTTTTTACATATTGATGATATCCTGTAATACTCACACTTGATACCGCTACCATTAATCCTAAATCAATCATCCATCTTTTCATTTGTTGCTCCTGTTTATTTTATTTGGTTCAATCTAATTCAAATTTCCACTCAAAAAGAAAAAATAAAATGTTAAAAAATTCTATTTGGAGCTTTTATTTAGCTCGTGATTTTTTATAAATTTTAAGAGTCGTTGCTCCGACTTATTTTTTTTATAGCTCGATGAATCGAGGGAAATATTTTAAAAAATCGGCGAAAAAATTTGTTAAAATTTAGCCCCATCTTGCAGATGGTTTTTTTCAAAATATTTGAATATTTATCCCTTTGAGGGGTCGTATTGCTTAGAAAAAATTAGATTAGACGAAAAGTCAATCTCCATCTAGTAGATGGTTTTTTTGAGCATTAGCGGGGGAAGTTCACCCCTCAGCGAGAGGGGTCAAAGTGAAGCAAACTAATATGACTTAACGTCATATTTTTTTGTAAACTTTGGGGGAGTCTGTTAGGGGGCTGTCTGGGTGCCACGAAATAGAAATCTTTGATTTCGTTATGAAGTGAGCAATCCGACCCCGATACTCTGAAGTAAGAGTTGTTAATATCAAAGATAAAAGAAAGCTGACTGAATGTCAGGTTTTTTTATCGAAGATATGGTTTTTGCCTACAAAGAAATATGACTAAATGTCATAATTTTTGTTGCAAAAAAACGACGATTGCTGGTAGTGAATTTTTGCCACTGCAAATTTTCATCTACAGAGTATCGGGGTCGGGGTGTACCCACCCAGACAGCCCCCTATTTGTGTGCAGACCTTAGTCTGTAAAACACAAATGAATATTCAGGTGGAAAGTGTCGTGAATACGGCACTTGTAACCTGTGGGAGTGGAAGATGTCGCAACGAGTTTGCGATATTTGGAACGGGCTAGATACCCCAAAACTCTTAGGGGAGCCAAAAACTCTTTTTTGGTGTATGGTTTTGGGGTACTTAGAGCAATCCAATCGAACCCTTAGGTTTGATGTTTTATTGCTTGAGAGAGAATAAATTTTCGTCTTGAGATATCGGATTTATTCTCTCTAGTGAAGCTATGTTTGATATCATTGTATTGATATCAATAAAAAGCAATCGGCTATCTTTTGGCATAAAATTGATATATCTTTCTATATCATTTTTTGTTTCAAAGATATATAATATTCCATCAACATCATCTTTTGATGTATTTATTAAAATTGATTTGTATCTCTCTTGAGATTTTTTTGTGAGTTCAATTTCAACATTAAATCGCTGATTATTTTTTGAAGTAAAAATAAAATCAGGAACATGATGCAAAGTTTTACTATGCTCACTGATTGTTGTTCTTAGAACAACTCCAATTTTAGAAAGATGATAATCTGTAATTTGTTCAAGGATATTATGATGTATTGTTGAAACATTTATTTTTGTATTTTTAGGTTTGAGTTCATACTCATTTTCTAAAAATTCTTTTGTTTCATTTGTCAAAACAATAGCTCGTCTTGGACTTAGTAAACTTGTTTTCCAAAAAGTAATTAGTCCTTGTTTTTGTAATTGATACATTCTTTTACTTGCTGTAGAAGTATTGGAAAAAAAAGTTTTTCCTAATACTTCATTGTAGCTTTTTCCGTAACGATTTATAAATTTAAAAACTTCAATATCTCTTTGAGTTATCATTTTCAAATCTCAAATTTTGTTTTTTTAGTAGGAAAATTTATCTTAGTAAAATATTTTGAATCGATATCTAATTCGATTGTAGCTCCATCACTATTTTCAACCACATCACCTGACATAATAGCTTTTATATCGTCCAAACTCATCTTACCAAATACCTTGTTTTTAAAAGGTATTCTAAACTCACACTCACCAAAATTTTGCCATGAATCTTTATCATCATCATCTGCCAACATAGGTTTATACTCACTACAACAAAGAGTTTGTTCACCTTTTTTGTTTTCTCTAACTTCTAGCTCATTTTCTTTACATAATGGACATAACATTTTATTTTTCTCCTTTTTTTATTTGGTTCAACCTTATTCAAATCTCCACTTCTTGTTAAACTATAGTTCAAATTTAATAGTTTTTACAATCTCATTTGAATCATCCCTGGGCGAATTTGTTTCATCAGTTTTAGAAGATACATTCTTTTGTTTTTTCTCAAGGAGATTAAACAGTTTGGAAATCTTTTTAATATTAACATCTCTTTTTTGAGTGTTAATATTTTGCCAATTAAATTTTCTTGATACAGGTATCGGCTGTGTATCAAAAATATAAGTCTTTGCAATGCTCTCATCAATCAAAATGGCTACATTTGATTTTGGAAGAGCTCTTTGTCTTGTTAGATTGAAAAAAGTTTCTGTTTCTTGTTTGATAGTTCTAGTCTCTCCTTGAATAGACATCTTAGTTACTAGCTCCTCGCCACACATTTTTTCAATATACTCAAGTGTTCTTACATCACTTGATTTATAATAAATTTTTGTCTGGCAATTTGATTTAAGTGCAGACTTTAGATTTTCACTTTCAAGTTGTCCATCATCTTGATAAGCAATAAAAAACTTTGTTCCAAATCCTGCAACAGTTGATAAAGTAGCTGCTAAGATTGGAGTAGGATAAAAAGACAATTCATCAGCAATAACAAGTGTATTTGCTTTATATTTTCTGGATTTTGCGAGGATATCAGCCAGTATAAATTTTAAAAATTTAAGTGCTGGTTGAGAGAGCATATTTGATTTTATATAGATAACTTTGCCTTTTGTCAAAGCTTCTATGATTGAGCTTTCCTCTGTAAAACTTATATGTTTAAATTCACTTAGGGAAAAAACTAAACTCTCAAGTGTTGTGATATGTTTTTCTTTAAATTTAATGTTTGAAGAAAAAAGAGATGGGTCAAAAAATCTTTTGGCTAATTCTTTTAATAGATTCATATTTGGTTTAGGTTTGTTCAGTTCTCTGTCATAATCGGTGGAAGAAATTAAATCTTCAAGTAAGCATTCACTAAATGCAATAAAATTTAAAAGTGTTTTTTCATATTCTATATTAAGTAGCTCTTTAGAGTTGAAGAAATAACTCATTATTTGATAAAGTGCTATCCTCTCACTTTTACGATAATGACTTGCTCCTGCTTCACTCTCAACCTCGATAAGATTAAGCATAGTAACAAGTTTATCTGTAGCTTCTTGATAAGTATCATCTTCAAAAGTTTTGTAACCAAAATCATTTGTCCAATTCCAAATATAAAAGTCATTTGGTCGTTTCTGTCTCTCAAGTTCCTCTTGTATAACTTGAGGTAACCACTCATCCTCTTTTGGGTCTATTACAATAAGCCCTTTTGGTTCTCGCATTGCTTCAATACATTTGTAAGCGATAAAAATCCCTTTTCCTGCTCTTGTAGGTGCTGTGATAAGTGCATGAACCACTTTATCACTTTCTAAATATACAGGTTCACCTGTAATATGGTCTAATCCAAAAAATGATTTATCTTTTTTGAAATATTTCAAAGGGTTAAATGGTATCGCTTCATGAAACAGTTCCTCTCTTGAACTGTCAATTGTAGTGATACTTCTTCCAAATATGGAACTCTGTCCATATTTGCTTTTCTCTTTTACTTTAACATTTATAGCTTTTTTTGGTGTTTTGTTAAAAAGTCCAAACATAGATATTTCCTTATATTTTTTTTAGCAATTTTAAAATTGCTAAAAAAGTTAAGTTGCAAAAGAAAACTAGGTTCAAAAGTGAATATTGATTTGCTCTACTGAATAAAATCCCATTTTCACTTTGTATATCAAAAAAATGTACAAAATAATAATGAGAAGTATCACTATGGATATAAGCAAAATATGTAAGTAAATTAATAGCTACGAGATAAATGATCAAATATTTTATATGGAATACATTTTTAAAAATATTTTGACTAATGTACTGCATAGCACCTTTTCCATATGGGAAATTTCTTGTTTTTATCCACATATACATAAAATAAGACTGTATTAATAAAAACAGTGATAACACAACTGTTTCTACCAATAAAAGTGATGGAATGTGAAAATAAACACTATAAGCGCTATCTCCAATCATAAATGAATTTTGGAGAGTTTCTCTTACAAAAAAGAAGTATTTATAATCATAGTTTTGATGGAAATAGTAAGCTATATTGAGAAACGATTCACTTTTTATAAAATTTAGATTAACTACCTCTCTAAAATGAAGTAATACGAAATTAAGAATTAACAAAATACCAATCAGATTGATAACTGTTCTTAAGCTCGTATCAAAATAGTTTTTAAAAATATAAGCTACGGATTCCTTGTTTAAGCGAGGCTCCTCGATTCCATTATTAATATTTTGTTCATACCTTTCAACTAGTGAGCCAATAGCTTTATTTACATCCAATTCAATATTTTTATTTAAGTCCTTTGAGACTACGACATCATCGTTATACATTTTATTTTTCTCCTTTTTATTTGTTCAATTTTATTCATATTTCTATATTTGATGGATATTTTAAATATATCAAATAGATATTATTTGAATATATCTTTTATAGATTTACTGTCAATTTGTTCGATTAAGAGATTAAGTATTTCTTCATCATCCTCATCTTCTTCCGCAAGTAAAATAGAAAGTGGGTCAAGATATTCACTTTCAATCTTTAAAGAGAAATCATAAAGTGCCTGCAGTGGATTTCTGGTTCTTGGGATTGATTCTTTGTATCTTGGGTCGTAAAGGTTTCGGATATTATTTGCAATTCTGCTAATTATCTTTTGTACGATTTGTTGTCCTGTAAGTGGACAATTATTTTCAGACAAAAAACTTTTTTTGCCATTTTGGTATCGAAGTATTTGCTTTTTCGTTGTTTCAACTGCTAAATAATAAACTTCATCGAATAATCTACCTCCATCGCATGTAACAAAATTAAATGATGATTTATTTATAATTTGAAAAACTTCTCGTTTTGCTAAGATAAAAATAGTTGAATCAGTATAATTATCTTGTAGCACATCTTGGATAATTTTATCTTTACCCCATTGTCCCACCGCTTCTTTCCAATCCCATTGAATTTGGTTTTTCATAACTATCCCCTAATTTGAATTTGTAATATTCAAATTTCCAAATTGAAAATTTATTTTGGTAAAAAATATGATGAGAAATTTATTTGAGCTTTAAAAGAGAGAGATTTTGTTTTTTGAAGTTTTTAAAGGGTAATTTTCATATTACCCTATTTGATTTTAGTGATTATTTTAGAAGCCGTAAGAAAATGGTAAGCCCGTAAATGGATTAATATCGTCATTCAATCTGTTAGATTTACCTTGAGCCTCTGGAAAAACAATATTTGCTACCCCTATAAATATCATAGCCCCAATAAACAATTTTAATCCAAAAAATTCTTCTGGTAAAAATAGAGATAAAATAAAAAGCATTGCTAAAGCCGTTATTGTTATTTTTTTCCAAGGTTTCATTTCCTTTGAGTTTATTTCTTTGGTTTCTTTTTCTCTCATTTGTTGTATGTAAGAAATTTGTTCATTTGGTTTTGTTGTTGTTTCCATTTTTAGACTCTCCATTTTTATTTCAATTCAAGTTTCATTTTTAAAAGAGTAGCAAATATTAACTTGCTAATCTCTCTTTTTGTTTCGTTCGTACAGTCGCACACCCATATTTGCTTTTAATCTCCTCCATTGATTTAGGTTTTGGATTTTTAGCTTCATTGATACCTGTTACACCTGTAAACTCATTTTGAATTTGTTCTTTTGTCATATTGTCCTACCTTTAAATAAATTTTGTTTTTTTGTTTGAGGAGCTTTCGCCTGATTTCTCTTTTTTAAAGGGATTTTAAC
>JFJP01037449.1_pt1 | contig 29563 bp, 17 predicted proteins | sample 431651 | NCBI WGS metagenome assembly JFJP01 (sample SAMN02602958, study PRJNA72255) | Microbial mat metagenome, whole genome shotgun sequencing project. | biome: fresh water; feature: sink hole; material: water; isolation source: purple microbial (photo- and chemosynthetic) mats found in... | reverse complement strand
GCATTTCTGATATAGTCAAGAAGTTTTGTCTTACCATGGTCAACGTGACCCATAACAGTAACTATAGGAGGTCTGGGCTTGAGGTCCTCCTCTTCATCTTCCTCCTCTTTTACAGCTTCCTGTAATTCAGCGCTCACAAATTCAACTTTGAATCCGAATTCATCAGCAAGAAGAGCCATAGTTTCTGCATCAAGACGCTGGTTGATAGAAACGAACAGGCCAAGACTCATACATGTTGAGATGATCTCAGTTACAGCAATATTCATCATCGAGGCCAGCTCATTTACTGAAACAAACTCTGTAACCTTAAGTATATTCTTGTCAAGTTCAAGCTTATCAGCCACCTCCTGGTGTTTCTGACTTATGGCTTCTCTCTTTTCCCTTCTGTATCTCGATCCCTTTGATTTCCCTTTTGTAGTTAAGCGGGCAAGGGTTTCCTTAATCTGCTTCTGAACTTCTTCCTCATTGACATCTGCTCTGACAGGTCTCTTCTTAACGACCTTTTTGGCACCTGGCTTGATATCTTTCTTTTCAGTTGTTACAGGTTTCACAACAGGCTTAACCTCCTGCTCTTTAAGGATTCTTTTTCTTCTTTTCTTTCTTCTGAAATCTGAATCTCCGCCAACTCTTACAGGCTGGAAAGGAGTTGATTTCTTTTTCTCCTCAACCGGAAGGTCAATTCTTCCGACTACTCTGGGTCCTTCGAGTTTTTTAAAGTCTGTTTTATAAAGAGCAACTATATCTTCTTCAGGTTCCGGGATCAGTATGTCTTCAATAATATCATCAATTGTTGCTTCGTCAGTAACCGGTTCAGGAACAGATTCTTCAATGACGGCAGGCTCCTGCTTCTTTTCTTTTAAAGGTTCTTCTTTTGATGGTTGAGCTTTTTCGGCAACTTTATCCTTTTCCTTTTCCTTCTCTTTTGCCTTTTCTTTCGGTTTCTCTTTTGTCTCCTCTTTTTTTACAGGTTTTGACTCTTTAGAAAGAGCATCAAGGTCAATTTTCCCGACTATATGGAGATCGATATTTGACTTTACCTTCTTTTCTGTAACAGGTTCAGCTGGTGGAGTCTCTTTGACAGGAGCAGCTTTCTTTTTCTCAACTGTTTTAGTTTCAGATTTTGGTTCTTCAGTCTTTTTAACAGGCTCTTCTTTTGGTGCTGCAGGTTTTTCAGCAACCTGTGGTTTCATTGTCTTTTCAAGATCAATTTTACCAACAAGTTTGATATCAGGTTTTTTAATCTCTGTTCTGATATCAACAGTACTCTTTGTTCCGGAAGAATCTTTAACGAGTATATCTTCATCTTTCTCTGATTCCTCTGATTCACCTTTCTCAGAAAAGTCTTCAATTGAAACACTCTCTTTTTTTCTGTGAAGATCTTTCAGAATTAGTTTCTCAGATTCCTTCTTTACGCTGATATCTGTACTATACTCTTTAACAAGCAGAATGTAAGCTTCATGCGGATCCCACATTAAATTCGCGGGCTGCTTTACTTAATCTTGTAACCTTAATATCCTCTGTCATAAATATGCCTTGCCTTTATTAAAACTTGTAAGATTACCTGTATTTGGTTGATATATAGCTTTTATTCAAATTCGGCCCTGAGAATGTTAACTACTTCTTTAACTGTCTCTTCTTCGAGGTCTGTACGTTTAACAAGATCACTTATCGAAAGGTTCAGAACGCTTCTGGCTGTATCGCAGCCAATAGCTTTAAGTTCCTCGATGATCCAGTCTTCTATCTCATCACCAAATTCTTCAAGGTTAACGTCTTCCTCATCCTCACCACCCGGCTCTCTGTATACATCAATCTCATAGCCGGTGAGCTGGCTTGCAAGCTTAATGTTAAGGCCACCTTTCCCGATAGCAAGGGAAACTTCGTTTGGCTTGAGATAAATATTTGCTCTCATTGTAACCTCATCAATTTTGATTGAGGTGATTTTTGCCGGACTGAGAGCACGCTGAATGAAGAGCTGATTGTTTGATGTATAATTAATTACATCGATATTCTCGTTTCTGAGTTCCCTGACAATACCATGAATCCTCGATCCTTTCATACCCACGCATGCTCCAACGGGGTCGATTCTTTCATCGTAAGATTCAACGGCTACTTTTGCACGTTCTCCCGGTACCCTGACGATCTTTTTGATTGTTATCAGACCATCAAAGATCTCCGGAACTTCAAGTTCGAACAATCTTTCAAGGAATACAGGTGAAGTACGGCTCAGTATAATGAAAGGAGTATTGTTTCTCATTTCAACCTTAATAACAACAGCCCTTATTGAGTCGCCTTTCCTGAAATGATCTGAAGGGATCTGTTCGCTCTTTGGAAGGATAAGTTCATTCCCGTCATCGTCGAGAACAAGTATTTCTCTTTTCCATACCTGGTAAACCTCGCCGGTAACTATCTCACCGATACGGTCTTTGTATTTAATGTAGATATTATTCTTCTCAAGGTCAAGAATTCTGGCTGTCAGGTTTTGCCTGAGCGATAATATAGCCCTTCTTCCGAAGTCAAGAAATTTGACTTCATCGGATACCTCTTCGCCAACTTCATAATCCTCGTCAATCATCTTGGCTTTTGAAAGAGGTATTTGTATTACAGGATCGGTTAATTCATCATCCTCAACCACAACCCTGTTTCTCCATATTTCGAAGTCACCTTTATCGATATTGACAATGATGTCAAAATTGTCTGCCGAACCGTACCTTTTAGCCAGCATACTCCTGAAAACATCCTCAAGAACGCTCATCATTGTTGGGCGGTCAATGTTCTTCAGCTCTTTGAACTCAGAAAAGGTGTCGATCAAATTAACGTTTTCCATTTGGCGTAAACCTCTTATTATTACTTAATTGTTAAAATAACTCTTGTTGTTTTTATCTGCTCAAAATTGAAAGACATATCCTTCAATTCTTTTGTTTTTCCTTTAACTTTTACCTCAGTCTCAAGTTCAAATCCCCCGGTAGTAATGTTCTTGAGTTTCCCGGTATACTTTGAACCTTCATTATCAATTACTTCTACCTTCTTCCCTTCATTCTTGTAATACTGCTCTATAACACCGAATGGTAAATCAAGTCCGGGCGAGGATACCTGAAGTTCAAAATCCTCTTTATCACGGTCGAGACTGTTTTCAACATGCCTGTGTATTGATGCGCATTCATCAATTGTAATACCGGTTTTTGTGTCTGCCAGAATTGTGATTCTGTTTGAGCTGCTTACCTTTACAGCAACAATAAAGAGATCAGTCCCTTTAATGAACTCATCAACTATTCCCTGTATGGTCTGTTTCTCTATCATTTGCAAAAAACCGTGAACAAAATAGGGGACTCTGGTCCCCTTATATACTCAACTGCGCCTCAATTCGGATGCAAAGGTACATATTTTTATTATATTACAAAAATTTTTATCATTAATGTTGTTGTGTTATGCTTGTGCTTCAAAGTTGTACAATATGTCCCAGGGAGTGCCGTGTTAACAGAATAGAGGGTGAGAGGGGCTATTGCGGTATGGATGCCGGACTGAATATTGCATCTGTTTGTCTTCATAAGGGAGAGGAGCCAGTGATAAGCGGAACGGACGGAATTTGTAATATTTTTTTTGCCGGGTGCAATCTTCGTTGTATATATTGTCAGAATCATGAAATAAGCCAGAATGCTTTATCATTCAGGCAAGCTGCAGCGGATTTGCCTGATCTGCTGAGTCAGATATCAGAGATCCTTTCGCAGGGAACAAACTCAGTTGGTTTTGTCTCTCCTTCTCATATGGTTCATAATGTAAGAGCAATTATTGAAGGCCTTCATGCAAATGGTCTTAACCCTGTTACTGTCTATAACACAAATAGCTATGACAAGGCTGATACTTTAAGGAGTCTTGATGGATTAATAGATGTTTATCTTCCCGATTTTAAGTATGTTACTCCCGCACTGGCTGCGGAATTCTCAGGGGCTTATGATTATCCTGAAGTAGCTCTGAAAGCAATCAGGGAGATGTATTATCAGAAAGGTTCAACGCTGAGAACTGATGAAAAAGGCAAGGCAGAAAACGGTATGCTGATAAGGCATCTTGTTCTTCCCGGATATGCGGAGGAGAGTAAGCGGGTTTTACGGAAAATTGCTGAAGAGATCTCAACAGGAGTTCATATTTCTCTAATGTCGCAATACCACCCTGCCTGGCTGGCAGAGACTCATCCTTCTATTGGCAGGCTGCTCTATAAAGAAGAATACGAATCTGTTGTAAAAGAGATGGAGGATCTTGGCTTCAGGAATGGTTACATTCAGGATATGGAAAGCAATGTAAGTTACAGACCGGATTTCAGGAGGGATCATCCTTTTGAATGATATTTGAATCCGTTGGCTGAAGCCAACGGCAATTTGCACACAGAATCACAATTGATGTGTTATTTGTTAGAAGATAATTGGCAAAAATGTCTGTTCCCCTAATGCACGATCCGGATTATGGCTCTAAATTGCCGTCGGTTTTAACCGACGGATTCTTATAATTACATAAATTTTTCTCTCTTCTGCAGGTTAAAAAGAGCCGCCAGCAAAAACAATATTGATCCTGTAACAAGTATTATGCGGTTCTTGAGTGTGATTATTGCCCATGTAGCTTCACTTACATTATAAGGTACATCATAAGGGTCGAGGAAGACATTCCACTGGCTCCTCTGAAGGAAATCAGAGAGAATCATGAATATCAGTCCGAACACAATCATTATAACTGCTGTACCGTTTCCGTTTCTCACAACTGTGGAAAGCATGAAAGCCATCATCCCAAGAAACAATACAGGTATCATTATCTGCACAGTTACGCTTACAAACCTGAATTTTACTATTAGCACAGAGGCTAAAAAGGTAAATACAAGCATAATAAGAAATGCAATTACAAAGATCAGAATAATCCTTACCAGCCATACCTTATACCTGTAGTTGGGAATACCAAAAAGGATCTCAATGGTTCTGGCATCCTGATCGTTCTGAATTCCAAATACCGATGGATAAAAAACAAGCAATATTCCCGAAAAAAGGAAAACAAAATAGAGATCATTCATCTTAGAGACATCCTCGGAGAAGACATAGATTACTGACAGGCCCAGGTAGAACAAAACTGATCCGGCCAGAAACCATATAAACTTGTTAGCAAAGATAATCCTCAGATTATAAACTATCATTCTGCTGACAAGTATCCATAAGTTCTTTAGATTGGTTGCTTTCATGACTTAACAGTTTCATTATTCCCATTTCCCGGAAAATCTTTTCTCCTTAACAGCCACAAATATGCGTCCTCGAGATTAGGACTGGCATTAATTGCACCTTCCCAGGGTTCAGAATCAGAAATCACTCTTACTCTTACGTTATCTCCCTCAGACATATGGTGCACTACAAGATGGTTTGCAACAAAATTATTGAATTCTGTGGCCGGAATATTGAATTGCCATACATGTCCCTCTGCCTCCTTCGTCATATCTATGGGTTTTCCAAAATACCTCAGTTTACCTTTATTGAGCACTGCTACCTGGTTGCAGGAGCTGGAGATATCTTCTATAATATGTGTTGAAAATATAACTACTCTTTCGCGGCTTAGTTCAACAAGAAGGTTCCTGAATCTGATTCTCTCACGCGGATCAAGTCCTGCAGTAGGTTCATCAACCACCAGTATACGGGGAAGATGGAGCAGGATCTGAGCAATACCCATTCTTTGTTTCATACCGCCTGAATAAGATCCGATCTTTTCATGTCTCCGCTCTTCCATGTGGACTGCATTGAGTACATAGGTTACTCTCTCATCACGGGTCCTGGCATCAATAATGTTCTTCAGCATTGCCTGGTAATGGAGATATTCATGAGCTGTCATATTTTCATAACTCCCGAATTCCTGAGGCAGATAACCTATCAGGCCCTGCAGCTCTTCTCTCATTTTCTGAGTGTCTAGTCCGTTTATCCATACTTTTCCATAGCTCTGCTCAAGTATTCCGCAAATTATTCTCATCAGGGTTGTTTTGCCGGCACCATTCGGACCCAGCAAACCGAACATTCCGTTTCCAATGTGAAGCGAAACACAGCTCAATGCTTTAAATGGTTTTTTCTTCTTCCCAATAAGAGGTACTGCAGCTACAACCTTATAAACTGTTTTTCTTAATCCCCTGAATCTCCCTTCTAGTCTGTATATATCAATATTTTCTCTCGAGAGTTTCTGACCCGTTTTATAGATAAAGAGTCCGGTGAACCAGAGGAATCCGAGAATCAGAACCACAACGATGTTCTCCCATTTTATCTGAAACCATACAAGATTGGCAAACGGAATAAGCCAGAATACTCCAAAATCAGCTATGGAGGTAAGTCTCTTCTGCCATCTCTTCCCGTTATTTGAGTAAAGATTGGTTAGCAATTTATTTACAGTTGTCCAGATTGCCGAAAGGAAAAACCATGAAGCAATACTGAAAAGGAAAATCCAGAAACCCTTATCAAGAAAGAAATAGGTGAAATATAGTATGAATCCAAGCAATGGCAGTTGCCATGTGATTTCGCTCAGGTCTTTCCACGATTTGAATTCCTTTTCAAGCCCTAATCTTTTTCTGATTTTAGCACCTGCTTTCCATTCTCTCGACCATCTGTTTTCCCGTTCATAGATCTTTACCAGACTTTGAACATATATGTTTATTGTATCATCTGGGGAGATGACAGTCTCTTTTGCTTTTCTCAGACTGTTCATTACAAACCATGTTGTAGCCGGCACCAGTATCACAACCAGAATGGTGGTAATAAGTTGCCATAGAAACTTGTCTACATAATTGTAGATGAGGAATATCAATAGCCCAAAGATGATAAACTGGATAGTTTTATTTTTCCATGATTGGGAATAGAGCCAGTTTAGTGCTGTCTCCAGTCCGATGTAGAAAGTAGGGATGAAAACCAGAGTCAGAAGTGTACTTAATGTCAATCCTCCTATTACTGTAATTGCAAATGCTGCGCCGATTGCAGAAACATATTCAGCCTGTCCCATTGCAAGTGGAACCATTGCAACTATTGTTGTGGCAGCTGTAATCAGAATTGGTCGAAGACGTGAGACTCCGGCTGTCATCAGGGCTCTCTGAACACGGTTCCCTCTTTTTCTTAGGATGTTTGTATAGTCAATAAGTATAATACCATTATTAACAACCACACCAAGAAGTATCAGAAAACCTGTAAGGGTATTTGCATTTAAAAGTGAATTTCCTGTAAGTATAAGTGCTATAAGCGATCCAAGAGCTGCAAGCGGAATACTGAACAAAAGAACTACAGGAGTGGCAAGTGATTCAAATACTGCTGCCAGTATCATGAATATCAGCAGGAATGCTACTCCGATCAGATAGTAGAAATCCTTAAGCTGGTTCTCTTCGTGTACAATCTCAACGGCAATTCCTGATGGTATACTCAGTCCGGAAACAAGTGATTCTATCTCAAGTCTTGCTCCCTCCAGAAGGTCCTTAGAGTCTTTTATCTCTGAATTGAAATTATAAGTTACAGTGATTCTCTTTTCCTGATTTTCACGGTGGATATTACCCATCCCCGAGGAAAAAACAATATCCGATAGCTCCTGCATCTCCATCACTGAACCATTGGTTCCGCTAACCTCAAGATTCTTAAGATCTTCGATTGTTTTATCCTGCGGCTCCTGAATGGTACCGGGCTCATCAGCATACTTGATCATGATGTCATAAGTCTCTGTTCCCTGTTTAAAGGTGGCGCCTGAGGAGTATTCCCTGCCAAAGGTAGAAAGAGCCTGTGAAATGTTGCCCAGTGTGAAATTGTTACGACCGATATAGTCCATATCGAAAAGTAGCTGGACCTCAGGTTTATTATCCTGAACATTTAAACTTGAGCTGTTTATAGTAGAGAGATCATCGACATATGACTTAATATCATCTGCCAGATCTTTCATCTGCTCAAAATTCTGTCCTTTAATAATAACACTCTCGCTTGTTGAACCCAGTCCAAGTATGTTCATAAAATCAGATCCCGGATTATACGACTCCCCGCCTCCGCCTCCACCACCTCCTGAAAAACCTCCGCTTGTTGAAAGTTCATTCATGTTTATCTCAGCTGATGAAATGTTCTTAGTCTTTTCGGAGATATCATTTTTTATTTCAGGAAGCGACCTTTTGCTTGTTTTATCCCACTCCTTTGAAAGATTGACAGTTACTGTTGCCTGGTCTTCTTCTATCCTCGATACAATATCCTCTTTTTCAGGGAGAGATGCCAGACGAGATTCAATCTCAGCTACTACTGCATCAGTTTTTTCCAGGGTTGATCCTCCCGGCATAGTTACCGAGAGTCTGAAGTTAGGCGTTTCAACTTCCTGAGTTGTTGCAATACTCAGGGTGATGCTGATAAGAAGAGCAGCGAAGAACACAACCAGTGTTCCTATAATCGTTGCTGCCGGTTTTCTCATACTTGCCTTTAGCACAAGATGGTAACCCTGTATTAGTCTGTCGTGTATTGAAAGTTTCTTAAATATCTGGGAATCGCCCTTCGATGTTCTCGATAAAAGGAAATAAGTAGCCATAGGTATAAGGAGCAAGGCTACTGTTAATGAAATAACAAGAGTGGATACAATAGATACACCTATATTTTTTCCAATCATTTTTACCATGAAATTACTGGCGAATATGAATGGGAGGAAAACAACCACAGTGGTAAGAGTAGATGAAAAAATAGATCTCCATACTTCTGAAGTTCCTTGTTTGACAGCTGTTTCCGGGTCCTTGCCCTGTCCTGCCAGCCGATAGATATTCTCAAGAACCACCACCGAGTTGTCGACAAGCATTCCTATAGCGAGGGCCATACCTACCAGGGTAAGGCTGTTAATGGAGATATCGAAAGCATAGAAAAAGTTAAATGCTGCGTAAACTGAAATTGGAATAGATACTGCAATTATCAGCACCAGCCTGATGTTTCGGAGAAAGAACCATAAAATAAGTACTGCTAGAATTCCACCTGTAATCGCAAGATTTATTATCTCATCGATATTCTTCTCCATAATTTCGGCGTTGTTGTTCTGCACAACAATTTCGACACCCGATGATGCAAGCTTCTTGTTAAGTTCATCCACCTGATCTATGGCATCATGCGACAGGTCTATCAGATTGGCCTGGTTGTCATTTACCAGAGTAATAGTAACAGCATCAAGACCATTAACCCGGCTGTAGGAGCTCTGCTCTTTAACCCCGAAGAAGATCTCTGCCACATCGCGAAGTAAAACAGGACCCTGAGTTTTTACAATAATATTACCTATCTCTTTTACATCGGTATACTCAGATGTTACATTGACAAAATACTCATTACTGCCATCTATAACCTTCCCTGCAAAAGTCTTGTTGGCCCTGTTATTATTGAGCAGGCTTCTTACCTGGCTAATTGAAATACCATTGGCTTTACATGCTTTCTCATTAAGTCTTACTTCAATTGAGTTTTCCTGACCGCCGTAAACCTGCACACCGGCTATCCCGTCAATATTCTCTAGTTCAGGTTTGATTTCCCTGTCGGCAATATTTCTTATCCTGTCTATTCCGCCTTCTCCTCTTACCTGGAGCTCCATAAACTGATTTGTGAGCTGTTCAAGATCTATCTTTATAACATTGATAATGAACTCAGCAGGAATAGAGTTTTTAACTATATCGATTTTCTCCTGAAGCTTGAGATTGGCATATTTCAGATCGGCATTCTGATTGTAAAATATTGTTATTGTTCCGTATCGCGATGAAATATTTGATTCTATCTTTTCTATTCCTTCGAGTGTTCCTATAGCCCCTTCAATAGGTATAATCGCCTGTGCCTCAATATATGACGGATCCATTTCAAGGGGAGTGCCAACCTGGACAAACAATGCCGGCAACTGGGCGTTGGGGAACAGCTCGACATCAAGCTTTTTATAAGAGACATAACCAAGCATGGTTATTCCCACAAAGAGCATGATGATAAGAATTCTTCTTTTTAATATAAAGTCCATTTTCGGTCTTTTAAAAAGTTATAATGGCTGTTCTTCTGCATCTTTTCCACCAGTTAGCCAGTTGCTGAAGCTGTCAAAAACCCAGTAAACACATGGAATCACTACGAGTGTCAGAAGTGTGGAAGAGACCAGTCCGCCAATAACAGCAAGAGCCATAGGTGCTCTAAGGGATGCACTGTCTCCTATACCAATAGTAAGTGGAAGAAGTGCCAGTATTGTAGTAAGACTGGTCATTAAAATAGGTCTTATCCTTTGCGTCCCTGCCGTAACGATAGCTTTCTTCTTTTGCATACCACTCTCCCTTAGCTGATTTATTCTGTCAATCAGAATTATTGCATTATTTACAGCTATTCCTCCAAGCATTATTATGCCTATATATGCCATCATATTAAGTGTCTTGTCGAGGAGGAAAAAAGTAAGAACCGTTCCTACTCCGGCAAGAGGAATTGTAAGCATAATGACAAATGGCTGTATTATAGATTCGAACTGTGCAGCAAGAACCATAAAGACCAGTGCCAGTGAAAGAATGAGTGCAAAAGTCAGGTTCGAAACTGACTCCTTTCTCTTCAGTTCTTCCCCTGTGAATTCCATCTTGTAATCAACAGGAAGTGCTATCTCCTTAAGAGATGCCTCTGATGTTTTTACCACCTGATCGAAAGCTGAATTAGCATTTACCATGGCATACACGTAACAGGTTCTTGCCTGGTTTCTCCGTGTAATCTCTCTCGGGCTGATTATAGTTTTTATCTCAGCCAGTTCACTGAGCGGCACTTTCACACTTCCGGCAGTTATCATAAGATCGCGAAGCTGATGGAGTGAGAGATCTCCGAGCTTAATTGTGATATCTTTCATCTCTCCGTCTTTCTCAAAACTTCCTGCTGCAGAACCTGATAGATAGCTTTTTATCTGGTTGATTACACTTTCTACGGTTACACTGTAATAACTTGTCTTAAATCTGTCGATGGCAATTTCTACTTCAGGGGTCCCCTCATCAAGTGATGTGGTGATATTGTAAAGTCCGGGATTATTTGCAAGTATAACCTTCGATTCATTTACAATCCTTTCGAGCTCGGAATAGTCTTCTCCTGAAATTTCAAGAGAAAACGGGGCTTCGGTTGTTCCCAGTGAAGTCTGGAGTGCTGTCTCCTCCCTCGCGAAACTGATTTCAATATCAGGTATTGTTTTAAGGTAATTTCCGATAAGAGAAATTACTTCATCTGTTCTGGAAGCAAAGTCACTTGTCAGAATTACTTTAAGAGAAGCACTGTTTTCACCCCTGTTAGAGGATGTCTGGTTTAGTGTTGAATTATTATCCGGACCTGATTTGCAGTAGATCATTTTTATTTTATCGCCAAGCAGTCCTCGTATAATATCTTCAGTTTTTGATGCAGTACTATGTGTGCGTTCAAGACTTGTTCCCTCAGGGAGTTTTATGTCAACAGTAAATTCAGCAGATTCTGATTTAGGCATGAATTCACTTCCGAGCCGTGGAATTAGTATTCCGGTTCCGGCCATTAGAATTAGAGAAATTATGATTACAAGGTTTCTCTTCTCGACAGTTTTTTCAAGAACTTTCTCATACCATTTGAAATGTACCGGAGTAGTCGTATTAACCTGCTCTTTCTTATCTTTAAACAGAGTTGCGACAAGCATTGGGATTACTAGCATGGCAACAAGCAGCGAAGAAATTAGAGCAAAAGCCACAGTCCAGGCCTGGTCTTTAAACATCTCTCCTGAAGCCCCGTGCAGGTATACTATCGGAAGAAAAACCACAATGGTGGTAATTGTTGAGGCTGTTATTGCTCCTCCCACTTCACCGGTACCCTGAATAACAGCATCTTTGAGAGCCATTCCTTCTTCGCGGTGACGGGTTATATTCTCAAGAACTACTATTGCATTATCAACAAGCATCCCTGCGCCCAGAGCCAGTCCGCCCAGTGTCATTATATTAAGCGTAAGCCCGTTAAAGTACATAAGGTTGAATGTTGCAATAATTGAAACCGGAATTGCAACACTGATAACAAGTGTGGTCCCTATTCTTCTGAGGAAAATGTAAAGTACGAAGACTGCAAGAAGTATCCCTATGAGCAGAGTATTTTTAACTTCTCCAATAGCGCTGTTTATATAGGCTCCCTGATCCTGCACCCTTATAAACTCATAGCCCGGGAGGGCTTTTTCAAGATCAGTTATTGCAATCTCAAGGCTTTTGACTGCATCGACTGTATTGTACTTTGGCTCTTTATAGATTGATAAGCCTATACATCTTTCTCCGTTTATTGTTACAATATTTTCAGGATCTTTATTGGCAAATCTGATTGTGGCAACATCGCGGAGGTATACAGGTATTCTCCCTGAAACACTGCCTGAAGTTGTGCTTTGTGCAGTAGTGGAGCTGCCTGTAGCTGTTTGTTTGAATCCGACAACAATATTCTCAAGGTCAGTTAAGTCCTCAAGTACACTTACGCCTTTTACAACGTATTTAAGTCCCATATCAACAATTGAGCCTCCGGAAACATTCCTGTTGTAATTATTTATCTGTGCAGCTATTGCATCAGAAGTAAGTCCAAATGATTCAAGGACATATTTATTAGTCTCAATAACAACTTCACTCTCTTCAACGCCAGTAAGTTTAACATCAGCTACTCCTTCTATTCTTACAAGTTCGTTACGGATATAGTTTTCGGCAATTTTCCTTAGTTCGTCCATATTTGTGATGCTGGCATTTTTCAGGCCAACGATCATAACAGGAGCTGCGTTTGGATCATACTGTGAGATTGTAAAGTCCTCAAGATCAGAATTCTGACTGAAAGAATTAAGCTCTTTCTGGAGATCGAGGAATGCTTCGTCCATGTCCTTATTCCAATCATACTCTACAGTTATAGTTGCAGTTCCAACCTGAGAAACGGATGAGACCTGTACTACATCGCTCTGACGCATCGAAAGTGATTCAATCTGGTCAACATAGTTTTTTTCAATCTCTTCAGGTGGTTTCTCGCCTGCTTTCAACTCGATGTATATCTTCGGATTGTTAAGGTCGGGGAACAGATCTGTCCCCAGCTTACCGAAAGAGATAAATCCCAGAAGTACTATCCCCAGCACAAGCATTAATACTGTAACAGGGTATCTTACAGCAAATCGGGCAATACTGTTCATGTCAGTTATTTAATAATTTTTACCTTCGTCCTGTTACTCAGTGTCTCAAATCCGCTTGTCACAACCCGCTCGTTTTTAACAAGTCCCCTGGTAACTTCTACTTCAGTCAGGTTTTCCAGTCCTGTCTCAATAATCCTCTCAGCAACTACACCTCTGTCGACAATAAATACGGTTTTTCCTCTCTGGCGCGAGAGAATAATACTTTTTGGTATTACAATAACCGAGTCTTTATGATTTGTTATAATATCTGCCTTTACGAACATACCCGGACGGAGAAGAAGATTTGGATTGTTAATCGAGATATTTCCTTTGAATGTTCGGGTATCTGCATTTATTGCCGGCGATAACTGGGTAATATTACCAATGATCGTATCTTCAGGAATTGTATAATTCGTAAGTTTCACCACCTGTCCCGGTTTTATTACTGAGATATATTTCTCGGGAAGCTGAACATCCATATACATTACCTGATAATCCATTATTTTAGCAATTGTCTTTCCCGTTTCCACCTGGGTACCCTGGGTGTAATATGGAAGATCTACTATTACTCCATCGATAGGGGCGACAATCCTCGTTTTTTCCAGCTGGAGTATTGAGTTCTCCACTGTTGTTTTGGCATTTGCATAATTTATGCTGGCTGTTTTAAGGTCCTTGAGTGTAACGCCACCTTTTTCGTATAGTGACTCCTGCTTTTTCAGTTCACTCTCAGAAAGCTCCAGATTAAGCTGATTTGTCTCGAGTTTAATGGAATTGACATATTCCTTATCCTCAAGACGTGCAATAAGCGTTCCTTCCTTAACTTTGTCACCAAGCTGCCACATCCTTCCGGTCTGCGGATTCTTCTCAAGAAAATAATATGCAGTTATCTTCGATTTGAGTTCAATCTCTCCTTTCGGGAATGCAGTACCTGTGGTATTGATGAACTCTTCTATAGATTTAAGCTTTATATCCTCGACTGAAACAGGGATTTCAACATCTGCGGTAAGATTCTGATCCTGGTTCCCGCAGCCGGCAATTATCATTAAACCAACTGCAATTATGAAAATACTCTTTTTCATTATATAATATTTAATCTGTTAATTATCAATTGTCATTACAGGTGTGACTGCCTGTTTCTTCTCAAAATCATAGAGTGTCTGAATTTTTAAATTCAGTAATTCAAGCTTATATGAGATAAGTGAATTGGTAAATGAGAGTTGTTTCTCCGAGAGCTGGTTCTGATATATGTTGAGATCCATCCCGGTAAGATCACCGTTCTTGTATTTTTCCAGGTTAAGATCATAAGTAAGCTGGGCATTTGTAACCGACTGCCTGGCAATCTCAATCTGATTCTGAAGGTTTAAAAGGTTTCTGTAAACTTTTCGTACCCCCAGAATTATGTTGTTATGCTCTTCTTCAAGAGTTATGTTTGCTGATTCGATTGTGGCTTCTGTAGCTTTAATCCTCGATTTTCTTTCTCCCCAGTCCCAGAGAGGAATTGTCAGAGAAAGAGAAACAGTTTCATTATCGGTAGGGCTATCATATACCTTACCGAATTTTTCATTATCTCCAAAAAGGCCGAGTGATAATCCCAGACTACCTCTGAATTCATTTAGTGCTTTAGTCTGGATCAGGTCAAACTGAGATGTCTCAATACTGATTTCCCTCTGTCTTAACTCCATCCTGTTTGCAAGCCCCTGGTCAATCGCAAATGAAATATCAACTGCAACGGTATCTACCGAAATGTTTGGAATTACGAGCAGATCATCATACAGACTCATCCCTATCAGAAGTTTGAAATCATCCTTGGCATTCTCAAGGGTTACCTGCTTATTTTCAAAATCAGATTTTGTTGTTGCAAGGTTAAGTTCCGCCTGGAACATTTCCTCGCGTGCTGAGATCCCCGCATCAACTTTATTCTTCGACACCTCATAACTTTTCTGCATGTTCTGGTAAGCCTGATTTGCAATGTCGAGACTCTGCTGCTGCTGATATACATAGTAAAATGCCTGTGCTACCTGTCGCTCAAGAGCCAGAAGTTGGATCGCATAACTTAGCTGAGAATTCTCCAGGGATAACTGCAGCTCTTTAAGCTGTAACTTCGTCCTGTTGTATGTGAACAGCGGTTGATCAAGATTCAGTGAGAGGTTATTGCTGAATCCTTTGGTTGTTATCCCGGTATATTCACTGTAAGAATCTTTATATCCAAACCTGTTGGTAAGTGAGATCCTTGCATCTGTCATAACTATTGGCTGGGACACTGTAAAATTACCATAGCTCTCAGTTGTTGATCTTGAATTCCATTTTGAAATAAGATCGTTAAACTCCCTGTTCTGTGTATAGCCAATTGGATTCAGTGTAAGGGAGAAATTCGACTTAAGCGAAGCATTCTGCGCATTCAGGTTCTCCTGGCTTCGTATTAAATTCAGCCTTGTCTTCTTCATTGTCGGACTGTTCAGTTCTGCGACGTTCAGTGCCTGCTCCAGCGTAAGTCCCTGCTGGGAAACGCCTGACGAGCTGCATATTAATAGCAGGAACATTATTCCAACAATTGATTTGATCATTCTTCCAAAGTGTTTCATATTTTATTGTTTATTCTTAAAACTTAAATCTTTTTTTCAATCTCCTCTTTACGCTCTGCGCTCTACGCTCTTCCTTGAATTTGTCTTTTTCCTTTTGTCTTTTGTCTTCATCTAATTCTGTTTCACCCACTTAACCGCATCTCCAATTACAATTCTTCCCGAAGACTGGTTTGTTAAAATTACCTTTGCTGTATCAGGTGAGAGGTAGTACCTTCCAAGGTTATTCCATCCTCCGTCAGCATTTTCATAGTCGAGTGTTATCTCTTCAACGCCTTCATCATGGTATATTTTGTAATGCATATCCTTATAAGGACTTTCACCCTGTTGACCACCCGGGGGTACTCCCGGAGGTCCTGGTGCCCCTTGCCCTGCCTGACCACCTGGTCCGGTACCGGCCCGGCCACCCCTTACCATCATATTGGTTACGGTTTTACCTATATAGCAGTAGATATCGTAATATCCAGGCTCTTTAATTATTGTTGTCCAGGATACTGACTTATCTCCTGTTCCTGCACGTGTATATACAGAGGATAGAATATATTTTCCATAATAAGTGTTAAGAACAACCGGTTGCCAGTATTCCGGAATATTCCACATACTGATTTCCTGATAAGTCTTTCCCTGTCTGTTCTCAATTTTAAACAGTTTTTTCAGAGGACTTACAGTGTTTTGTCTGCTCGAAATAAAGCTACTATCCTCATTATCAACTATTATCTCAGACGGATCGGTAAAGTCAGGTATTTTTGGAAGAATCTCTTCTCCCGTGAATTCTTTAGTGTTACTCTTCGATTTTATTATTTCATTAACCGGCATATTTATCTCACCTGGTATATTTTTGGCAAACAGGGTGTTAATAAGCATTGCTCTGGGCTGGGCATCAAGAACAATACCTATTTTCCTCGCTTCTCCGGGTCCCATAAAAATTATTTTTGAGATATCAGATGCCTCCATTCCTCTTCCCTGCTGAGATATTGTAATACCACCTCTTCCTCCTCCCTGGAAAGTCATTGTAGTCTGCATTCCTCCTCTTCCTGCGCCTCCGGGACCTCCTGTCCGGAAAGAAATATTAAAAAGACCCGGAACCTGTTCCGGATTTGATGCAATGAATGTGACCTGGTATCTGGATCTGTCTCCCACAACTATCTCAGATACTTTCAGATCATTAAAAAGAAATCCGGGTTGCTCTTTCCCGTTGAACCAGTCATGCAGGTAGGGATAAAACTCAAAACCGAATTTTTCTTTTACATCTGAATTAAACTGCTGAATATCAATATGTTTAAACGACTGTTTATCAGTGTACTGCGAAAACCAGGTTTTAAATTCTTCGATTCCGGCTTTAGATCTGAGCAGGTTAAAGAACCAGTCGCCTTTTACAGTCAGGACTGTTCTGATAGTATCCCCGGCAGGATTCTTCTTCAGGAGATCCTTAAAACTATATTCCCTGAGAATAAGATTTGCCTTATCATTGTCAGATAACATGCCTGACATTAACTGGAATCCTCCTCTTGGTCCCTGCTGAAGGAGTTTCTGTAAATGGGATTCAAAAACGGCATTTATTACCGGATAATCTGTAGAATAAAAGTTATTCCTGAAGAAGTAAAAACTTGGTCCAAGCCTGTATCTTGTCGGCTCATTTGCAGCAACCCCGTTTACAAACCTGAAGTTCTCACCACTGATAAAAGTATTCCTGATGAAGTTATTAAAAAGTCTGACCTGTAGCTCTTTATCGGTTATTACCTGGTTTTGTCTTGCCATCCTTTTTTTCTGTCTTGTGAACTGCTTCAGGAATCCGGCATTCTGTAAGGTTGATAATTTCTCAGGCAGCAGAACCAGCGATGGTTGTACCTCAGCTCTTGTCTGGGTGCTTGCTTTAGGATATGAAAAGAACTGTACAGGCACTTCAGCCAGACTAAGTGTCTTAAATGGATATTTTGTAGAGAAATTTGTTTCAAGCTCTCTCATAATTCCTGAAACGAGATTTTTAAGAGTGTCACTTATTTCTGAAAGATCCTTTTTATAATAATCGTGGCCGGGGAAGTGATATGTTATATATTCAACTGAGTCAACTTTCAGTGTGTCCGACATATAATTCCCGATAGCAAGGGTAAGCCCGGTAAGAGGGTTCTCAGGCGAGAAGACGCTGTATCCGTCAACAACATTTTTCCTTCCCTGCGAAACAGCTGTCATTCCCGCTTCATCCTTTACTCTCAGAGAATAATTGCTGAAATCTATTTTAATCCTGGCCGGATTTGAAGGATAGTAGTTAAGTGAAGTAACAGGATACCAGTGTGTCTCGGGTGTTAAAAGCAGGTAATTCTCCTCAAGGAATGCCTGCCTCTTATTTACATTTACCATGGCAATCCTGTACTGGTTATCTTTCATATTATCACTGTAATTTGGGTAACAGAATGATTCCAAAATAGAACCTGCATATGTAATTGTAACGCTGTCGGTCTCTCCCTGATTTAGTGGTTTCCCGGGATCAATCTCAATAATGTGATTTGTCTTTGTGAATTTCATCTCTTTTCCGGCGGAAGTGACATTTAGTACGTTAAGAGAAGGATTTAGCGAGAACAGGTAACTTTCAAGCGGTTCCCGGTTATCATTAATGAATGTGATATCAGCTTCTGCTTCTATCGATTCTCCTTTATGTGTTACATTAATCGAAACATTTGTGGTACTGGCAAAGTTCCTGTTTTCGAACTTTCTATTCGTCTCTATTACGGATTCTTTATCGCTGACTCCTTTTGCATAAGCAGCATAGGTGTTATAACCGCAATATCCTGCAGCAATTGTAAAAACAATCATGAATACGATTGTGAAAATCCTGTGTGCCCTCGACTGAGGAAGCCTTTTGAATAAAAGTACTGTTGCAAGTACCAGTGCCATTCCAAGGAAGAAATACAGGAGTCGCTGGTTGATGATGAAACTGAGATTTGAGAAACCGATAATATCTGACTTGAAAACCGGAAGTCCAAATGCCGAGTAGTCAAATATTGATCCCAGCCTGAACCACAGATAGAACATATTCATAGCTGCAATGCCCAGAAGAAGCAGAAAAGTAATAGCCTGATTTCTTATAACCGACATCAGAACAAACGCCAGACCAAGACTAAATACTATTGTTGGTACACATATGATTAATAAATATGCAACATACGCCATGTAATCTATCGACATTGTTTTCGATATAATATTCATCAGGAGTCCGATAGCTAGAATGATCAGATCGAGGCCCAGAAAGAGACGAAGAATTCCCCAGGTTTTACCAATAACATATTCGAAGTTTGACATTGACCTGGTGTAGAGGACTTCATTGGTGTCGAGCTTCTTATCTCTTTTAAGAAAATCAGCAGCCAGAAAGATTACTACAATTGCCTGACCTATATTAAGAAGGTAGAGGTTTATAAGCGGAACCGAGGAGGAGATTGAGACCAGTTCCCACGACTCATCTCCGATTGGAGAGAAAAGGCCGATATTCATAAAGGTGAATATGAACAGGGCTCCCAGTGAAAACAACCTGAAGAACCAGCTTCTCCTCAGTGTTTTTGCTTCATACCGCGCAACCGTACCTATGTTATGAATGAGTGACATAATTGTATTTCGTTGTTAGTCAGTTATATCAGTATGTAATTTATGCTCCATAAAGTATACATAAGCATGTTCAATATTCGGTATAATTTCGGTTGAAGTATACTCAGGAGCTTCATCAGAAACAATCTGAACTTCCCAGCCCGAATCAACCGGAATGGTAGATATTACATTGTAACGTTCCTTGACCCTCTCATAATCATATGGATTAAGATTCATTTTGAATACATGACCTTCAGCATGCTTTACCAGATTTTCAGGTGATCCGGAAAAAACAAGTTCGCCACGGTTCAGCAGAGCCATGCCCTGACATGTTGAAGATATATCTCCAACGATATGTGTTGAAAGTATGATTGTAACATCGTGCTGACTTAACTGCGACAAGATATTCCTGAATCGTATTCTTTCATCCGGATCCAAACCTGTTGTAGGTTCATCGACAACGATGATTTTAGGATTTCCAATCAAGGCCTGGGCAATACCCAGTCTTCTTTTCATACCCCCGGATAACCTGTTGGCCTGTCTGTCGCGAACTTCGAGAAGTCCTACCTGATCGAGCAGTCTGTCAACCTCTGCAATTCTTTCCTTTTTATTCTTTAATCCGGCAAGAGCCCCTGAATAGTCGAGAAATTCCCATGTTTTAAGTGAAGTAAAAAATCTGAAATCCTGTGGAAGGTAACCCAGAATTTTCCGAAGCTCTTTCCTGTTTTTCTGTATATCTTTTCCATCGACCAGAACCACCCCTGATGACGGTTTCATGAGAGTAACCATAATCCTCATCAGGCTTGATTTTCCTGCACCGTTAGGACCAAGAAGTCCGAACATGCCGGTGCCAAACTCAAGGTTAATATCTTTTAAAGCATGGTTGCCGTTTGGATATATCTGGTTCAGGCCCTGAATTTCAATTTTCATAGAGAACTGTTATTTATTTCACAGATGTAGTCAATTCTGATTATTTGACGCATTAAAGACGGGAAATATTTCAAATGTTACAATAATATTATATGTTGTACAGCAGATTCATGTTTTTACTTATTTCCTTATAAGTTTTTACCACGGAGTACACGGAGTTACACGGAGTAATCACAGAGTAACAAGGATGTTTAACTACTGTAAATTTATTATATAATACCGGTTTTTTAATTAATTGTCAGGTATTAATAGATTTGCTCCGTGCATAACTCCGTGCAACTCCGTGGTTAATAACCATATAATCATCAAGGAAACAGTTGCAGAGTATGATTATTGCATTGTAAAACTAATTCCTATTTTTGTATTTAAATTTTTTCAGGTGGTATATCTTACGAATAAGCGAAAAATAATTAATGACCCGGTTTATGGTTTCATAAGTATTCCCGGAGATTTTGTATTCGACCTTATAGAACACCCATGGTTTCAGCGACTTCGGAACATTAAACAGTTAGGACTGACAAGCTTTGTGTATCCCGGAGCAAATCACAGTCGTTTTCAGCACGGACTGGGAGCACTGCATCTTATGGATATGGCATTCAGTACTCTCAGAAGTAAAGGTGTAACAATATCAGCAGATGAAGAAGAAGCAACATGTATAGCTATTCTTCTTCACGATGCCGGTCATGGTCCGTTTTCCCACGCACTCGAGAATTCAATTATTAGCGGAATTACTCATGAGGATCTTTCACTTCTGTTAATGAGGAAGATGAATGAAGAATTTAACGGGAAACTCGATCTTGCCATTGAGATTTTTACCGGTAAGTATCACCGTAAATTCTTTTATGAGCTTATCTCCGGCCAGATGGATATGGACCGACTTGATTACCTGCGCCGCGATAGTTTCTTTACCGGAGTGATAGAAGGATCTGTTGGCTCTGAAAGGATTATAAGAATGCTTAATGTGGTTGATAACAGACTTGTAATTGATGAGAAGGGTATTTATTCTCTTGAAAAATTTCTTATTGCCCGGAGGCTCATGTACTGGCAGGTTTATATGCATAAAACAGTTCTTTCATCAGAGAGTCTTCTTGTAAATATTCTTAAACGGGCAAAAGAACTTGCAAATGAAGGGAAAGATCTCTATACAACCCCTGCATTGAGGTTTTTCCTGTATAATAAAATTGAATCTTCAGATCTGATTTCTGACGGAACTTTCACTCCCGGCCTTATTGCCTCAAATTTTACCAGGCTTGATGATAACGATATACTTGTCTCAGCAAAATACTGGGCAGATGATTCTGATAAAGTGTTATCAGATTTATCAGGAAGAATGACCAGAAGAGATCTTTTTGCTATTGAGCTGCAAAATGATCCCTTCCCCGGAAAACGGGTCAGTGAGCTTAAGAAAAAGGCAACTGCTCTGATGAAGATCAGTGCTGATCTGGCAGACTATTATGTATATACCGGCAGTATCTCAAACCTTACTTATACTCCGGATGCTCCGGAAGTTAAGATCCTGCTTAAGAACGGAACAACAGCAGATATTTCGTCTGTCTCTGATATGTTTGATCACAGGTTTCTGTCAGAAAGAGTTACCAAAAATTTTCTTTGTTATCCAAAAGAGTGTCGATAAAAAATAAGAATAGATCATGGAATTTACTGCAGCAATAATCGCCGGATTTTTAAAGGGAGAAATCGAAGGCAATCCTGAAATAAAGGTTAGTACAGTTGCCAAGATTGAAGAGGGTCATGAAGGAGCACTTTCGTTTCTTTCAAATCCTAAATATGAGCATTATCTTTATTCAACAAAGTCATCAGTAGTCCTTGTAAATAAGGACTTTAAGGCATCGGGCCCTGTAAGTGCGACACTTATAAGAGTAAACAATGCTTATGAGGCATTTGCTTCGCTCCTGAACCTTGTTGAGGCATCAAAGCCAAAGAAACAGGGTATTCACCCGACCGCCATAGTTGCCCCTTCAGCAAAAATAGGGAAGGATGTTTATCTGGGTGCTTATTCCGTAATTGGTGAGAACGCTGTTATCGGTGATGGATGCAAGATCTATCCTCATGGTTATGTTGGTGATGATTCCAAAATCGGCAATAATTGTACTTTTTTCCCCGGAGTGAAAATTTATCACGAGTGCATAATCGGCAATAATTGTATAATTCATGCGGGATCTGTTATTGGCAGTGATGGTTTCGGTTTTGCTCCGCAGGAAGATGGCAAATACCTGAAAATACCTCAGATAGGGAATGTTATAATCGAAAGTGATGTTGAGATAGGGGCTAATGTCACAGTTGATCGTGCGACTATGGGCTCAACGATTATCAGAAATGGGGTAAAGCTTGATAATCTTATCCAGATTGCACACAATGTTGAGATCGGTGAAAACACCGTTATTGCTGCCCAGTCGGGTTTTGCCGGATCGGTAAAGGTTGGGAAGAATTGTATGTTCGGAGGACAGGTTGCTGTGGCAGGACACAGCCGGATAGCCGATGGAACCAAAGCAGGAGGACAGGCAGGTATTGCTGGAAATATAAAAACAGAGAATACTACCATTTTAGGCTCTCCCGCAATTGATGTCAAACAGTTTCTGAAATCTTCAGTGGTCTTTAAATATTTACCGGAGCTCAAAATAAAAGTTGATACACTTGAAAAAGAGGTGGATTCATTGAAAAAGAAGTAGTTTTACATCAGATTCGAAACAGAATATGTTGTATTAAATTTAGTTAATGAAGAATTTTCTGGATTGTTCGAATTTTTTTTATTTTTTTTGTACCCGGAATCTAAATTAATTACTACCACTGATGAGTGAAAAACAAAGGACCCTTGCCAGGGAAATAAGCCTCACCGGAAAAGGGTTACATACCGGTATAAACGTTACAATCACATTCAAACCTGCTCCGGCTAATCACGGATATAAATTCTGTAGAACAGATCTTCCTGGTAAACCGATAATAGATGCTCTCGCTGAGCATGTTACAGATACTTCCAGGGGAACAACTCTTGTTCATAATAATGCTTCAGTCTCCACAATAGAACATGTTCTTGCTGCATTTAACGGCTTACGTGTAGATAATGCCCTTATTGAAATGAATGGTCCGGAAGCACCTATTATGGGAGGATCTTCAATAAAATTTGTTGAGGCGATCAAAGAGGCTGGTATAGTTGAGCAGAAGGAAGACAGAAATTACTTCGTTGTCAAACAGAAAATCACTTTCTCCGATGAGGAACATGGTGTTGACCTTATTGTCTATCCCGATGATCATTTCAGCATAAATGTACTTATTGATTATAATTCGAAGATTCTTGGCAACCAGTATGCTATCCTTGATTCGATAGATGATTTTGAAAAGAAGATTGCCAACAGCCGTACATTTGTTTTCTTTCATGAGCTTGAACCGCTTTTCAACATGGGCCTTATTAAGGGAGGGGACCTCGATAACGCCATTGTGATCCTGGAAAAAGAAGTTGAGCAATCTGAAATAGACCGTATTGCAAAACTCTTTAACCGTCCCGGAATAAATACCCACGTTGCAGGTGTTCTCAATAATACAGAATTACGTTATCCGAATGAACCGGCACGGCATAAGCTTCTCGATATTATGGGTGATATTGCACTGGTTGGGCATCCTATTAAGGGTAAAATAGTTGCAACCCGTCCCGGCCATCATGCCAATACCCGTCTGGCCAAGATTATGAGACAGGAAATGAAAAAAGCTGCGTCGAAGCGGGAAATCCCTGTTTATGATCCTTCTCAGCCACCGGTATTTACTGTCGAGGAGATCAAAAAACGTCTGCCTCACAGGTTTCCGTTTTTACTTGTGGATAAGGTAATTGCCCTTGATGAATCTTCAATTGTCGGAATAAAAAATGTGACATTCAATGAAGCCTTTTTTCAGGGTCACTTTCCTGAAGAACCCGTTATGCCGGGAGTGCTTCTCGTTGAGGCACTTGCACAGACCGGCGGATTGCTGGTGCTAAGTACAGTGGATGAACCCGAAAGATATTCGACCTATTTCTTAAAGATCGATAAGCTTAAGTTCAAACAAAAGGTTGTTCCGGGTGATACTGTAATATTAAAAATGGAACTTGCCGATGTAATCAGACGCGGTATTGTAACTATGTTCGGGCAGGCTTTTGTTGGAAACAAGCTGGTGCTCGAAGGTGAAATGACAGCACAGGTTGTAAAAAATAAATAGCAGGTTAATGATATCAGATTTAGCTTTTGTTCATCCCGATGCCAGGCTGGGTAAAGATGTTATTGTAGAGCCATTCGCCTATATTGCAGCAAATGTTGTAATAGGTGATGAAACATGGGTTGGCCCCAATTCCACTATTATGGATGGAGCCAGAATAGGAAAGAAATGCCGGATTTTTCCATCTGCGGTTGTTTCCGGAATTCCTCAGGACCTCAAGTTCAGGGGTGAGGATACCACCGCTGAAATTGGTGATAACACAACTATCAGGGAAGGAGTTACAGTCAACAGGGGAACTGCAGCTGTAGGAAAGACAGTAGTCGGTAGCGGATGTCTGCTTATGGCTTATTCTCATGTTGGACACGACTGTAATATCGGTAATTTCGTTATCATAGGGAATACAACCGGATTAGCCGGTGAAGTGAAAGTCGGCGACTGGGCAATCCTCAGCGGAGGTACACTTGTTCACCAGTTTGCAAGGATTGGGGCACACGTTATGGTGGGAGGAGGATCAAAAATAAGAACAGATGTTCCTCCTTTCATAAAAGCTGATCGTGAACCTCTTACATATATGGGACTCAACTCTGTAGGACTTACAAGGAGAGGCTTCGAAAAAGAAAGAATAGATGAGATCCACAATATTTACAGGGCAATTTATCAGAACGGCATGAATATATCACAGGCATTGGATCATGTTGAGAAAGTATTCCAGCCTTCACCTGACAGGGATTATATTCTTGATTTCATCAGGAAATCAGAACGGGGAATTATAAGGGCCAGATAGGCCCTTTTTTATTTTGACTTCATCCAGCCCTGGGCAGAGAGTTCAATTTCCGAACCTCCCTCTCCGACAAGATAGTTTCCTGATCCTGAAGGAGTAATGTGGCCAATTACTTTAACGGATTCAATAAGCTTAATTTTCTCAAACTTCTCGAGGGGTACTGTAAACAGAAGTTCATAATCTTCTCCGCCGTTAAGAGCAGGAATTATGGGATCAATATTAAACTCCTCTGCTATTCTGCTTGTCTCGTAATCGATAGGGATTTTACCGGCAAATATTCTGCAACCTGTTTCAGATAACTTACAGATATGGATCAGATCAGACGCGAGTCCGTCGGAAACATCTATCATTGAGGTAGGCTGAATCTCATTCTTCTTCAGTTCCTCGAGTACCGAAAAAGGAAACTCAGGTTTAAGCTGCCTTCCTACTGCATATTCAAATCCGGAAAGATCGGGTTGTGCAATTTTTTCTTTCTCAAATAGTTTTCGTTCTCTTTCAAGTAATTGTAGTCCCATATATGATGCTCCGAAATCGCCGGTCACACAAATGAGATCATTAGGCCGGGCTCCGTCTCTTTTTACAATTCTTTCTTTTGTGACAGTGCCAGTTGCAGTTATCCCGATTGTTAGTCCGGTAAGTGAGCTGGTGGTGTCTCCTCCTGCCAGATCAACTTTATACTTTTCACATGCAAGATTTATCCCTTCATAGAGCTCATCTATCTGCTCAACAGTAAATCTCGAGCTTATCCCCAGAGAGATAAGTATCTGTCCGGGAGTGCCGTTCATGGCATAAATGTCAGAGATCCCTCTTATAACAGCTTTGTATCCAAGATGTTTTAGCGGAGTATATATAAGGTTGAAGTGTATACCCTCGAGAAAAAGATCTGTTGATACCAGGGTAAGATTTTTCCCGGAATCTATAACTGCTGAGTCATCACCAATACCGGCAAGTGTTGTTTTATTTTTCTTTCTTGCAGATTCGGAAATACGAAAAATCAATCCGAATTTTCCAAGTTCGCTGATGGGAGTTCCATTATTTTCTTTGTTCTCCATTTGAGAAATTGATTTAAATCTTAAATTCTTTTTGCCACAAAGGCGCTAAGGCACTAAGGTTCACCAGGTCTCCTCTTCACCCATTCTCCCTTTCTCCCTGAAATACATCATCTTTAATACATCATCTATTATACATTTACTATATCTCTTCCGAAAGGGCTAAGTGCTATTGCAGTTAATTTAAAGTGCTGAAGACCGAAAGGTATACCTATTATTGTTATGCAAAGGATAAGTCCGAATATTGCATGAGTTAATGCTATCCATAATCCACCGGTTAGCAGCCAGATTATATTCATAATTATGTAAAGGCAGCCGGAGGCTCTGTCATGAACACGGGTATCCCTGCCAAAGGGCCATATTGCCAGCGCAGCCATTTTCAGTGTCTGAATTCCGAACGGGATACCAACTATAGTAATCATCAGAATAATACTTCCGATGAAATACTCAATAGCAATAACAATTCCACCAAATATCAGCCAGATTAGATTTCCAAGGAGACTCATAGTTGTGTTTTTAAAGGTTACTCAAGAATAACAGTTTTGTCTTTAGGATATTTCACAGAGTACGTTAATACCAGTTGCCTTGATTCCTGTGGTTTAATTTCAAGATCCCATTTTATTTCCCCGGTTTGTGTATTGTGTTTTCCTGACGATAATTCGATGGCTTCTACTGTTATCCCACTGTTTGAAGATATAGGTATCTGGTCATTAAGTGTAATCTTAACACTATTCGATTTGTTATTCCTGATAGTAATAAGAAATGAATATGTCTCAGTCTTATTCGATCCTATTACTTTCTTACTTGTAAAATCCTTTCTCTTTTCTCTTTTAACAAGGATACTGTTATCTGTTCCCAGCGATACTGTAAGGGTATCTGTAAGTTGATTAACATTCAGATATGATTTCCCCACAAAGGAATTTTCGAAATAGAGTGTAGCTTCTCCGCTCTGAAGACTAAGTTTAGCCCAGTCGGTTATATTGGCTGTAAGATATGCTAGCTGAGATAGTTTAGGCAGTGTAACGTATTTGTAGTCAGCAGGTGCAGTGATCCTCTGTATTTCGACAGTCTGAATTTTCCCGTCGGATGGTATAGTGTATGGAGTTGCAATATCAAATGTGATAGAAGTCTCCCCAATCTGTTTTTCAACCATAATAGGAGCTGCTTCTGCCAGGTCTTCCATTTTTGATTCTTTTGCTGCCATTTCCATCATCACAGGTGCATCGCTTCTGCTTACACTCAGAAGTTTGCTTCTGTTAATCGGGGGAGCAGGATTATAGTAATCAAGGAACCAGGGATATAGCACCGGCATATCACCGGCTACCCAGGGTGTTGCATTTGAGAAACTTAATTTGACATCTTTCCATGCTATGCCGGAGTTTTGAAACACGTTTGCTTTATAGAATATTGTAACCGGATTTTTAATGTCATCAACCCTGATATCGTATGAAGGGTACCATCCTGCATTTGAGACTACATAGCTGAAGGTGAGTCTGCCAGTAACCTGCTTTTCAGAGCTTACAGTAACCAGGATCTCTCCCGAGGGAAGCTGCTGTTTACCCAGTTTCTGAGCAACCTGATGCTGAAGAGCAGCTATCTGTTTCTCATATTCCTTAATTAGTCTTTCTTTTTTCAGAATAGCAGTTAATGCCTGATCAACATTAGTTGTATAGAGCTCCATAAGTGATTTAAACTGCTCAATTGAGAATGCAGTCTCTTTTACAAGTATGGCCTTGTTAGCACTTAGAAATGTGATTTTTTCATTCAATACTTTTATTGCAGACTTCTCATCTTCTGTTTTGATAGTGAGTGATTCAATCTGACTTCTGATATTTTTGATTTCGGGACTATCTTCCAGGTTCTGGAGATAGTTATTCTGTTGGTTTACTGAAAGGATAGTAAATTCTCCATAACCTTTCACCTGAATACTCTGGGGATCAATGTAAGGAGATAGTCCTGGCAGCTTGAGAATTGTTTTCCCGTTTGTCAGCGTCACAGAGGCTTCATGATCAATCTGTGCCCTGTCGGTAAAAACCGTAACATGTTTGATTTCAGCCTTAATCTCTTTTTCAGTCTGAGCTGAAAGGTTTAATGAAACCAGCAGGATGAATACCTGAAATGCTATAATTCTTTTCATAATTAAAAGTTGAAAATTTGAGTTTAAAGGTACACTTTTTTGGGCTGAATTTTTTCGACTATCCGGCAGTAATATTTTAAAACTTTAAGAAGATCGAATTATTTGGCAATAAATTCATTTTCAAAACCTTAAATATATGTTAAATATCTCTTTTATAGGTTAAACCTTTTAATAATGTTTACCTTCGCGCATTATCAAAAAAAATCAAAATGAAGGTATTAAGGATCGGGAACCTTACAATTGCAGTACCAATTATTCAGGGCGGGATGGGAGTGGGGATTTCCCTGTCAGGACTGGCATCTGCAGTTGCAAATGAAGGTGGGGTAGGAGTTATTTCAAGTGCCGGACTCGGATTGTTGTACAAGGAATTATCAGCTGACTATCTGGAGGCCAGTATTTTAGGACTTAAAGAGGAGATCAGGAGAGCACGGGAAAAGACTCTTGGTGTTATTGGTGTTAACGTTATGGTGGCAATGACCAACTTTACAGATATGATCAAAACTGCGATCTCTGAGAAGGTCGATATCATAACCGCCGGTGCAGGACTACCTCTCGACTTGCCCTCTTTCCTGAAAAAAGACAGTGTTACTAAACTGGTACCTATTGTCTCATCAGCCAGGGCAGCTAAGATAATCTGCGAAAAGTGGAAGGCAAATTACGATTATCTTCCTGATGCAGTTATTGTGGAAGGCCCAAAGGCTGGAGGTCATCTTGGATTTAAGGTTGAACAGATTGATGATCAGGATTATTCACTTGAAAAGCTTGTTCCGGAAATTGTAAGCGAGCTTAAAACATTTGAAGATAAATACAACACAAAAATTCCGCTTATTGCTGCCGGAGGAATCTATACCGGAGAGGATATAAATAATATACTTAATCTCGGCGCTTCGGGTGTTCAGATGGGAACCCGCTTTGTTACTACTGACGAATGCGATGCTTCACCGGAGTTCAAGCAGGCATACATAAATGCAGTTAGTTCTGATATTGAGATCATTAAAAGTCCGGTTGGCATGCCCGGACGTGCCATTCTGAGTAATTTCATAACCAAGGTAAGAGATGGCAAGAAACAACCTAAAGTCTGTCCGTTTAAGTGTATTAAAACCTGCGATATTTCAAAAAGTCCATATTGTATTATAATAGCGTTAATCAGTGCGCTTAAGGGAAACTTTGAGCACGGATATGCTTTTGCCGG
>JFJP01037549.1_pt1 | contig 29573 bp, 26 predicted proteins | sample 431651 | NCBI WGS metagenome assembly JFJP01 (sample SAMN02602958, study PRJNA72255) | Microbial mat metagenome, whole genome shotgun sequencing project. | biome: fresh water; feature: sink hole; material: water; isolation source: purple microbial (photo- and chemosynthetic) mats found in... | reverse complement strand
GGTGACTACCGTTCTACTTTGAGATTCTATGACGGAATAATTGAATTATGTTTTTAGAAAACCAAGAATTATATTTGTTTTAAACAATGCACTAAAAATATTATCTGGATGTTCCCTTAACTAATTTGAATCATTATGCGCAACTCTTCGTGGAATGATCTGGGCTCTCTGATTGACGGTCTCCAATATTGATTATTATTCATCGGATGAGATTTGGCTTAAATCGAACCTGAAGGCCGTGAATTCATTCCCCGACATTTGGTTTATGCCTTCATTCTGGTCAGAATATGGTATGTGCACCGAACCATCGGCTTTTGGCTCACGGATGATATTTACTGAAAAAAGTCTTCCTCATGCAGAAAAGATCATTTCAGGTGTTGAGGAGGCAGGTTCTCTCCCTCAGCCAAATGTAAAGACCGACGGACTTTTACCATTCATGATCAACCGCCTGAAAAAAAGCCAGGATTCAATTGTCAGAGCAGATCACCAGATTCGGTTTGCAGTGGCCCGGGGACCGCTCAATATTGCAAGTTTTCTGATGGGAACAACAGAGTTTATGATGGCACTTACAATGGATCCTGACGGTTCTCACAAGCTCCTGAAGAAGATTTCTGATTTCATTTGCGACTGGCTTTCCTGGCAGAAGGAGTGCTTCCCGTCAATTGATGGTGTTCTTATCCTCGATGATATTATAGGTTTTGTTGGAGATACGGAATTTGATGAATTTGTAACTCCTTATCTTAAAAGGATATTTGAAAGTACAGGGTCTAAAGTACGCTTTCTTCATAACGATGCTGATGGATTGATAACAGCGGGGAATCTGAGCAGAATTGGGGTGAATATGTTTAACTTTTCATTTAACCATTCAATGGGTGAGATCCGTAAACTTGCCGGAGATAAGGTAATCCTTGTCGGAAATATTCCACCACGCGATATCCTGGCAGGAGGTACTCCGGAACAGGTTTATTCTGCAGTTAAGCAGGCCCTTGGAGAGGTGACGGATCATAATAATATTGTATGGTCGGCCGGAGGTGGTATGCCTCCGGGTGTCAGCGACATTAACCTGAATACATTTTTAAAGTCAGTAAGAGAAGGTTAACTCTAAACCGGCAGTAAGTACTTTGTGCATCTAACTTGATTTTTTTAACTTTGAGAACCATTTCATTATGGGTATTAAAAACATAATTTAAAACAAATGAATAATGAAAAAACTGCTTTTTTTAATCCTTCCGGCTTTTATAGTCCTGTTATCATGCGGGACCGGAAATTCATCGAATAAACAAGATAAATCAGATAATTCAATGGAAAACAGAGAAATGGTTAAGCTAATAACTGTTGACCCGGGCCATTTTCACGCTGCACTCGTTCAGAAAACAATGTACGACCAGGTATCGCCCGACGTACATGTATATGCACCTGAAGGTCCTGATTATCTGCAGCATAATAACAGGATAAATTCATATAACAGCAGAGCTGTTAACCCGACTAAGTGGAATGAGATAATATATACCGGGAATGATTTCTTTGAGAAGATGATCGAAGAGAATGCCGGGAATGCCGGGAATGTTGTTGTTCTGTCAGGTAATAACGGAATAAAAGGAGAATATATATCAAAATCGATAAAGGCCGGTCTTAATGTCCTGGCTGATAAGCCAATGATAATTACACCGGAAGATTTCCCTGTCCTGCAGGCTGCATTTGCAGAAGCTGCGAAAAAAGGTGTTCTTCTATATGATATTATGACGGAAAGATATGAAGTGACATCAATTCTTCAGAAGCTATTATCACAAAACAGTGACCTTTTTGGTACTCTGACGAGTGGCAGCCAGGAGGACCCGGCTGTGATAAAGGTGAGTATTCACCATTTTTCCAAACTGGTTTCAGGGGCTCCGCTGATACGTCCCCCATGGTTCTTTGATGTTCAGCAGCAAGGTGATGGTATAGTTGATGTTACAACCCACCTGGTTGACCTTATTCAATGGGCCTGCTTTCCCGATCAGGTATTAAGCGTTGATGATATTAAAATGATCGATGCAAAAAGATGGCCAACGATAATCTCTAAGGATGAATTCAAAGGTGTAACAGGACTAGAGGATTTTCCCGGATATCTTAAAAAAGATCTGAAGGATGGGAGCCTGAATGTTTTCTCAAATGGAGAGATGGTATACCAGGTAAAAGGGGTATATTCAAAAGTTTCAGTTGAGTGGAAATATTCGGCACCTCCGGGTGGCGGAGACACCCATTACTCGGTTATGCGAGGCACTAATTGCGACCTGGTAATCAGACAGGGTGCTGAAGAAAATTTCGTGCCAACGTTATATGTCGCCAATATTAAAGAACCGTCTTTGAAAGAATTTACAAGCAGGTTAAAAGAGGTTGTTGCCTTGCTGCCTTATGATAGTCTTAAGGTAGAGGAATCAAACAGTAACATGATTAAAATAATTATACCTGCAAAGTACAGAGTAAGCCACGAAGAGCATTTCGGACAGGTTACCTCAAAATTTCTTGAATATCTGAAGAATGGAAATATGCCTGCCTGGGAAGTCCCTAATATGATAACAAAATATTATACCACAACAGCTGCTTTGAGGATGGCTAAAAGCAAATAACCTTAACTCAGAACCAAACGTTATTTAAAAAGATCTTCAATTACCATTGAGTACAGGTCTTCGAGCGATATTCCTGCAGCCTTAGCCTGCTTTGGGATAAGACTCTCTTCTGTCATGCCTGGAACGGTGTTTATCTCCAGAAAATATGGTTTCTCTCCAATGATGATAAAGTCTACCCTCACAATGCCACTGCATCCAAGCAGATCGTAGATTAGCGAGCTTAGCCTGTGTATCTCATTTGTAACTTCTGTATCGAGTTCAGCAGGGGTGATCTCTCTGGTTTTTCCTGATGTATATTTAGCGTCATAATCGAAAAACTCATTCTGGCAGATAATCTCTGTTACCGGGAGAACAATGGTTTTGTCTTTCGTTTTGACAACACCACAGGCAACTTCCCTGCCGTTCATAAAGGCTTCAATCAATACCTCATGACTCTCTTTAAAAGCAACCTCAATAGCGGTTACCAGATCATCGCTCACTTTTACCTTCGAGACACCAAAGCTTGAGCCACTTGTGTTTGGTTTGACGAAACAGGGGAGACCTAGCTGTTTAATTATGTCATGGGTATTAATTACATCTTCTTTTCTGATAAGAACAGCATCAGCCATAGGGATTCTGTACTCTTTAAGGAAGAGTTTACATGCCTGCTTGTTAAATGTAAGCGCAGAACTGAATGCACCACAACTGGAATAAGGAATAGCCATCATGTCGAAATACCCCTGAAGTAAGCCGTTCTCGCCCGGAGTACCATGTATCGCAATAAATACTGCATCAAAATGAATCCGGTATTCATCGGTAACAAGACTGAAGTCATTTTTGTCGATATTATGATACCTGCCTTTCTGATCTTCCCAATACCAGTTGGTTCCTTTTATCATAATTATATAAATTATGTATCTGGAAGTTAATACTTTACCTGCTTCGTTAGCACTTTTCAGCGATACATCCGATTCTGAGGAATCACCTCCTGCAACTATTGCTATTGTCTTCATCTTTCATTTTTGAGACCCCAAAATTAATAATTTTAATGATGAAAAGCTCATGAGTCATATTTTAGCAGATGGGTTGTAAGATAGTCCTGTGTAACAAAAAATTATTGTACAGAAACTGTAGCAGATAACTTGATGAAGTATTAACTTTGTTAAAATTTAAAAAAACGTAAAAATGAAAAAAGGTTGTTTAATTGGAATAGTAATAGCAGCAGTGCTGGCCCTGGTGGTATTAAGTGTAATAGTCTGGGGTACAAAAGTATATAATGGCATGGTAACTATGAACGAAGGAGTCACAAGTCAGTGGGGAAATGTTGAGACTCAGTACCAGCGAAGGTCAGATCTGATCCCTAATTTTGTGAATACTGTAAAGGGTGCTGCTTCTTTTGAACAGACAACTCTTACCCAGGTAATTGAAGCTCGTTCAAAAGCTACATCTGTTACAATTGATCCGGCTAATATGACAGCTGAAAATATGCAACAGTTCCAGCAGGCCCAGGGTCAGGTTACTTCAGCCCTTTCCAGATTGATGGTTGTTGTTGAGCAGTATCCCGAGCTTAAGGCAACACAGAATTTCCGTGATTTGCAGGTGGAGCTTGAAGGTACCGAGAACAGAATCTCGGTTGAAAGAAGGAAATTTAATGAAGTAGCCCGTGAATACAATACATATATAAAAAGGTTTCCCCAGAATTTTGTAGCCGGTATGTTTGGCTTTCAGGCAAAACCTTATTTTGATTCTGTTGAAGGAGCTGAGAAAGCACCGGCAGTAACATTTTAATTATTAATTATATAGAATAAATGAAAGCTTCATCGTTCTTTACAAGAGAACAACAGGCTCAGATTCTCGTATCTGTTAAGGAAGCAGAAAATGCTACTTCCGGCGAGATAAGGGTTCATATTGAAACTACTTGTCCGGAAGATGTTCTGGACAGAGCAGCATGGGTGTTCAAAAAGCTTGGAATGCATAATACAGCTGATAGAAATGGTGTTCTGTTTTATCTGGCTGTTAATGACAGGAAATTTGCAATCATTGGTGATGCCGGAATAAATGCCAGGGTTCCTGCAGGCTTTTGGGATGAGATCAAAGAGTTGATGCAGAAGCATTTCAGAGAAAGTAATTTTACTGAGGGCCTCTCAAAAGGAATTATTCTGGCAGGCCAGCAATTGAAAGCTCACTTTCCTTATGCCAGTCAGGATACCAATGAGCTGTCTGATGAAATTTCATTTGATAAATTAAAAGGGGAGTAACTATAATGAGAAAAAATTATTTATATCTGCTGACCCTTACGGTTCTTCTTTGTATTATTTCTGGCTTAACTGTTTTCTCGCAGGATTTGCCTGAGCGGCCCGTCCCTCCAAGGCTTGTCAATGATTTTACAGGACTTCTGAATGCTGATGAGGCTCATATGCTTGAAACAAAACTTGTTGCGTTTAACGATTCTACATCTACCCAGATAGCTATTGTAGTTGTACCATCACTTCAGGGATATGATAAATCGGATTATGCCCAGCGACTGGCTGAAAAATGGGGTATTGGACAGCGGGGTCTCAATAATGGTGTTTTAATTCTTGTAAAACCTAAAAATGATAATTCAAAAGGAGAAGTATTTATAGCTCAGGGCTATGGTCTCGAAGGTGCCATTCCTGACATAACCTGTGGGGAGATAGTTGATTATGAGATTCTCCCGGCTTTCAGATCTGGTTATTATTTCACCGGACTTGATGATGCCACAAATAGTTTAATGGCACTGGCAAGAGGAGAGTATTCTGCCTCAGAATACGGCCAAAAGATGAAAAAGAGTTCAGGAAAGGATAGTCCTATTGGCGCTTTAATCGTAGTAATTATCATTGTTGTTTTATTGTTTGCCGGTAAATCGGGCGGATCGCACAGAAAAAATATAAGTACCGGCGGGCTACCTCTCTGGGTGCTCTTGGGGTTAATGAACTCAGGAAGAGGATCTCATAGCGGTAGCTGGGGCGGATTCTCCGGAGGAAGTAGTGGCGGCGGTGGATTTGGAGGCTTTGGTGGAGGCAGCTTTGGAGGCGGAGGGGCAGGAGGCAGCTGGTAATCTTTATGACATATAAACTGCGGATCAATTCATTATAAATTAACTACGGGCTATATGCCTTGAGCCGGACTTATGCTTTAATTATCTATTGAAAACTTTCTCTTCCTGATGTGTATTTTCTCCATTTCTCAATAACCTGTACCATATCGTTAGGGAGTTCGGAGTCGAACGAAAGTCTTTGACCTGTTACCGGATGATTAAATGACAGCGATTTTGCATGAAGTGCCTGTCGTGGAAGAATCTTAAAACAGTTCTTTATGAATTGTTGGTACTTTGTGAAAGTTGTGCCTTTAAGTATTTGATCACCACCGTATTCTGTGTCATTAAACAGGGGGTGTCGTATATGACTGAAGTGAACTCGTATCTGGTGAGTGCGACCGGTTTCCAACTTGCATTCGACTAGTGAAATATATCCAAGATCCTCAATGACCTTATAGTGAGTTATCGCATTCTTCCCCTCATTTTCATCTTTAAAGACCTGCATAACTTTCCGGTCTTTGATGCTTCTGCCCACGTTTCCGGTGATGGTGCCTTCCAAAGGATCGGGAACCCCCCATACCAGGGCATGATAGCGGCGGTCCGTGGTACGGTCGAAGAACTGTTTGGAAAGCCGGTTCAGTGCAAATTCGTTCTTCGCTATTACTAGGATGCCTGATGTATTCTTATCGATTCTGTGAACAAGCCCGGGCCTGCTCTCGCCAGTACTGAAAAGAGGCAGATCTTTGAAATGCCACATCAAAGCATGCACAAGTGTCCCGGTATAGTTTCCATAGGCAGGATGAACAACCATACCTGCCTCCTTATTTACTACAAGAACATCATTGTCTTCGTAAACAATATTAAGGGGTATGTCTTCTGCAGTAAGCTCTACCTCCCTTGGAGGAGTCGGTAAAACTACCTGAACAATATCACCGGGTTTAACTTTATAATTTGGTTTTACTGTGTTATTGTTAACCAGAATATTTCCTGCATTGGCAGCATTCTGAATACGCGTCCTTGAGCTGTTCTCAATCCTGTCGGAGAGAAATTTGTCTATTCTCAGCAACGACTGTTTTGGATCGGCTTTAAACCTGAAGTGTTCATAAAGCTCCTGCTCTTGCTGTTCACCTGTTTCTTCTTCTGTCATCTCTGTTTATTACTTCGTTTTTATAAACCGGTTATAGCCTGAAGGTATGCCATTAATGCTTGTAATAATAATATATATCCCCTCATGGAGAGAGGAAATATCTATTTTTTCATTCAAGGGTACTTTTAAAATCTGACGGCCATGTAGATCGAAAATAGTTATATATGCTGATCCGGCGATTTCTGTTACTCCCGGGTCGATATTTATATAGTCACTTGCTGGATTGGGCCAAACAGTGACTAGTTTTTTATCTTTATACCCGATATCATTTACTGATGTTACCTTTAAAGGTTCTCCTGCCACCGGTCTTATCATTAAGCTGCCCGAAACCTGCGATTGTTGCCAGTTTCCATTCAGCCAGTAAAATTGTTTTCCGCCATGAGAAGTATTAAGATCGAGACCGGCATTAAGAAATGATTCTGACCTCTGTTTCCAGCCAACATAGAATGTATTGTTGACCATTACCCCATCAGGGATTTTATAGGTGTAAAATCCATTGATTGCTTCTCCCTGCTCAACCATTACTTCATCCTGCGAATAAAGAATGTTTCCGGGGGAACCACTATTGTCATCCCAGACCATCAGATCGAACGCCCTGATGTTGGCATCCTGGTAACTGTCGTTAAAACAGATCTTAACAGCTCTGAGGGTGTCTTCTATAAAAGAAGTAAACCGGTAAGCTACCATGGCATTTCTCGATCCAAGTCCATTAATCCCATATCCGCTTTCCGATGATCCGTCGTCAAATGCAAAATAATTATTAAAAACCTGGAAATATACAACTGTGTCATTCCCTTTAGGATCAAACTCATCTGTTTTCAGGGAGCATGTTATTCTGAATAGTGCTGAATCGTTATTCAGAGTGACAGGGTTGTAGAAATTATAGATAAGATTACCGTTATAAGATACATTGGACAGTGGAGAAATATTTGCGGCTCCTGCTGTGAAAAAATGAGATTGTGAATTTCTGTATACATCCCATATTTCAAAATTTCTGGTCACGTTCCTGGTTATAATATCATTATTCCGATAGTCGATCGGGATCGAGAAGCCCATCTCCTGAAGGTTTATCTTCTCAAACTGGTTCCAAGGAATCGATTCGTGATTCTTCAGCAGCGAGCGGACCGGAAGCCTTAAGGCAACATCCGGGAAAACTGTATCACCAGCAGTCCTGTTTTTGTCGATAAGAATATAGTCCAGATTCCAGATATCACAGTTCCCGACCATTGACGGATCACTCATGTTAGAACTGAGACTGGCATAGTTGATGAAACGGAACTGAAATCCCCTTTTCAGAAACCGGGGTTGATCAATCCTTATAATGACGGGTTTGAAATCTTTAACCTGAGTTCCCTCGGTTCTCCAGATTGAATACCACTTATCCTCTTCAGGTGCAAAGAACTGAAGCGTAAGGCTGTCATTTGTTTCAGGCTCATCACTCAACCCTCCCGGCTGAAAAAAGAAGCTTAGCCAGATATTATCTGAACCCGGGTAGTTAAGATCAAGGGGGCAGGATGTGAGATGATCGGCTTCAAAACCTGTCGATAAAGCAGTTTCATATAGCCTTCCAGAGTTATCGAGCGCATCGAAAGTGGCTATCCCCTTTGTAATCTGATCTGCAGAATAGGTATTGTTCACGAACACATAATCATCTGTCCATCGGGTGTTTTCAGGAAGTATACTGTTGCCTGAGAAATCATCAAAAAAAGGAATATCAAGAGTATCAGTGCTGGTATTTGCTTTGCTGCTCTTTTGTTTGTCATAGAGTTTTATTATCTGATAATTTGATTGCAGTCCTGTTGTGACCTCCTGGGCAGGCGATACAGTCACTAACCAATTAAGTAATACAAGGTATATGATTATCTGTCTTGTCATCTGTTAGTGTTGGTTGTCCTGGTTGCCAGATCAGTGCCCGGAATTGTATCAGAAATAATTATAAGTGTAGAGTCAACAGGCAGTTTAGCCGAATCAACTGTAAGCCAGAGATAAACTGCAGATCCAAGTTGCAGACTCGCATCTTCATTAAACTCAGGATTCTGTTTAAAGACAAAAGCATTAACAGTGTCTTCTTTCAGAATAATTGTACTATCGAAGATGTATGCACCCAGGTTAAGTGATGAGCCAAGGATCTTATCTCTTGCAGGATCAAGGTTCATGCCCATTAAATCAGGGACAGGTGTTCGCTGGTTACTCAATCCTTTACCCAGAACCAGATCGACAACTGATCCTTTCTGGAGTGAATCCCCGCCTGTAATTATTTTACCATTATATAACTGATCGATGACAACATCAATTGCCAGATCGGGTTTGTATTTGAGAAGACCTATTTCGAGTCCAGAACTCTCAATAAGGGCCAGAGCCTGCCTCTTCGGCAGGTCAATCAGGTTTGGCACAGCAACCATTTCAGGATGAAAAGCATTTATTGTAAGTGCAACATTTCTCCATTTTTTGACCTTAAATCCTGGTTTGGGATTTTGTTCAGCGACGCAACCCCGCGGGACGATTGTTGTGTAAATAGAATCAATCACCTGGAATCTGAGTTTATTCTTTTTTGCCAGAACAGATGTCTGTTCAAGTGTAAGCCCGAAAAAATCAGGAACGGGTCTGGCCTGGCCGTGCCTGGTATAGAAGTTTAGCCAGATCAGTAAAATTATTATTGATCCTGCAAGGATGGCCATTGACAATCCAAAATTTTTTATAAATACTTTGCTTAGGATAAAGTTCTTAAGGCTCATACTAAAATATTGAACATTATTAATAACGTAAAGGTACTGATAAAATTATAAGAGTTGTTAAATGGGATTGTAGATAGAGTCACGTTCAGCGGGAATATACCCGGCTTCCTGTATAAGTCTGCATATTTCATCGGTACTCATTGCCGGGTTCTCATCTTCTGCTCCGGCCATAGAGTATATCCTGGTCGTGTCATCAATGGTACCATCCATATCATCAACCCCAAAGGAGAGGGAAAGCTGAGCGCTCTCTTTTCCGATCATGGGCCAGTATGCTTTAATATGGGGAAAGTTGTCGAGGTAGATCCTCGATACAGCATAATTACGGAGATCTTCAATAACATTTACCTCTCCAAGATATGACATGCTGTTGTTTGATTTTTTGTATTTAAGCGGTATAAAGGCATTAAAACCAGCTGTCTTGTCCTGAAGAGCTCTTAGCCTCTCCATATGATCAATACGGTGAGCATAGGTCTCCATATGCCCATATAATATTGTAGCGTTCGATGGAATGCCAAGATGATGAGCAGTCTCATGGATACTGAGCCATTTCTCAGATGAAGATTTTTCATCGCAGATCATCTTCCTGAGCTTTTCATCGAATATTTCAGCGCCACCACCGGGAATGGAATCCAGTCCGTACTCTTTTAGTAACCCAAGCCCCTCACTTATGTTTAAACCTGCCCTGGTGATCATGTAATCGAGCTCAACAGCCGAGAAAGCCTTTATATGAAGAGAGGGCCTGTGATCTTTTATCTTCCTGATAAGTGCCCCCCAATAATGAATATCATACAAAGGATGTACACCTCCAACAATATGGACTTCTGTAACACTTTTATTATCAAATCTTTTTACAATATCGAGCATCTCTTCATGGCTGTATTCCCAGCTTTCAGGATCACCCTCCTTTTTATGATAGGAGCAGAACCTGCAGTTATATATGCATTTGTTGGTAGGTTCAATATGGAAATTATGATTGAAGTAAGCGAAATTGCCATTATGTCTTCTCCTGACTATCCCTGACAAAAGGCCAAGAAGAGCCAGATCGGCTTTTTTATAAAGGAGCAAACCTTCTTCCGGCGTAATGCGGGTATTATTGCTAATCTTACCGGCTACCAGGAGAAGTTCTTTATTATCAATATGTTTTATGAGATCGTTCATTATTAATGAATAATTAAGGGCAACAAAGGTAAGAATAATCGGAACGCTTTCGGGTCCTGAAGATGTACAAATAAAAAAGGTGCCTTATAGAAGACACCTTTCATAAGATATTTTAGTGCGGATTATCCTTTTAACTTAAGCTCGGTTGATACAGATAACTTCTTTCTGCCTTTTGCTCTGCGGGCAGCAAGAACTCTTCTTCCGTTGGGAGTTGACATCCTTTCCCTGAAACCATGCTTATTTGATCTTTTCCTTCGTGATGGCTGGTATGTCCTTTTCATCTTTTCAATTATATATGTTGACTACTTTCTGATTTGAGACTGCAAATGTAATACTTTTTTGAAATATAAAAACCGGCAGGCAGTTTTTTTTAGAAAAAATCAGAGAGGCAGGTATACAACCTTTTTTGTTTCAAAGAATTGTTCACTAAAAAAGTCCTTTATATTCCACACTTTTGATCTGTTTCCAAATTCCACCAGTTCTGCTGTAATATCACCACCTTTCAGATAAAGTATTCCATTATGCAACGTGTTACTTCCGTTTTTGCCGATATTTTTTTTCACAAGTTTTACAAATCCCGGGAACTCAGTTACTGCCCTGCTTACAACGAAATGGTATTTACCTTTTTCTTCTTCAGCTCTCTTTCTGACCGGTTTTACATTTTTTAATTCAAGTTCATCCACAACAGAAGTGACTACTTTGATCTTTTTTTCAATAGAGTCAAGAAGGGTGAATTCAGAGTCGGGAAACATTATTGCAAGAGGGATCCCCGGGAATCCGCCGCCCGTGCCTACATCGAGTATAGTTGTCTGTGGATTAAAATTAATAACTTTTGCTATTGCCAGGGAATGCAGAACATGATGCACAATAAAGTTATCCATATCCTTCCTGGAAATCACATTGATCATGCTGTTCCACCTGTTGTAGATATCCCTCAACTGCGCCAGTTTGTTTCTCTGGCTCTCTGAGAGCAGAGGGAAGTAGTTAAAAATTATCTCTGGCACTATCTGTTTCCTGTTTTAATTAAGATATTGTATAACAAAGATTTAGCTCTATTGAGCTGTGCTTTTACCGTGCCTATTGGAAGTTTTAATTTGGCTGAGATTTCAGCATAGGAATACTCATTATAATATCTTAGCTCAATAAGAGATCGGTATCGTGGCTTCAGTTGATTAACAATATCTTTAAGCGCGGCTATCTTTTGATGGTTTATAAGCATCTCTTCCGGATCAGGCTGGTCAGATTGGATGTTGACCATAACAATATCCAGATTATCCTGAAGATTATCAAGCGGTGTAGGTGAGGCCTGTTTTTTTCGTATAAAATCTACACAGTTATTTGTAGCAATTTTGAAGAGCCAGGTGCTGAAGGCAAATTTTGGGGTGTATGAGTCAAGATTCCGGAAGGCCTTCCCGAATGCTTCTATTGTCAGGTCTTCAGCGTCAGATGAATTATTGACCATCTTGAGAAGCAAGTAATAAATAGAATCCCAATACCGGTTCATCAGACTGGCAAAAGCTTTTTCATTCCCATGCCTGGCTTCATTCACCAGTAGAAGATCACCTTTCGCTTTATCCGATAGATCATGAGCTATTTCCATCTGTGTTTAGCGTGTCCTGTGCGGATATTACTCAAATAAACAATACTATTTATCAGTGGTGAAAAGATATCAAAAATTAGTGAATAAGCTATCAGGCCTTTTTCATTCAATTTCTTCTGAACAAGCAACAAAGTTGTAACCTGTATTATCAGCCTCAGGCCATAGATTGCCAGCACATACTGCCAGAGAAAAGTGAATGAAAGAAGAACGATAAGTAATGCATAAAACGTAATTCTTGTGAATGGTTCTGATGCCAGTAATACTTTATCTCTAAGCTTATAATATGGTGCTGTTGTGAGGTGCCTTTTTTTCTGTGTCATCCATTCGGAATATCCGTGTAATGGAACTGACCTGGTATGGGAGCCGGGAGAAAACTCCACGACTGTATTTTTACCTGTGGCATTTGTATTCACAAACAGATCGTCATCGCCTGAGATAATATGATTATGGGCGCCGTAGCCTTTGTTGTCGAAAAAAACCGACCGTTTGTATGCAAGGTTACGTCCAACACCCATATAAGGAACACCGCGTAGAGCCATTCCAAGATATTGAACAGCAATTGTTACACTATCATACCGGATATACTTGTTAAGTAAACCGGCCTCGCTGAAATATCCGCCATAGCCAAGAACAAATGACACTCCATTGTTAAAATTTATGGTCATTCTATCTATCCACTTATCTGATTCAGGCTGGCAGTCAGCATCAGTGAACAGAAGAATATCATTTTTTGCAGCTTTTATGCCAATGAATTGTGCAAACTTTTTATTATGTGTGAATTTGGGATCCTTATTAACAGTAGAAATTTTCAGATGCGGATACTTGTCCATATAATCAGCTAAGACCTCAAACGAATTATCTTCAGAACAATCATTAACAACAATAACTTCATAATCAGGGTAATCCTGTTCGAGAATTGCCGGTAAGAATTTACGCAGATTTTCAGATTCGTTCCTGGCACAAATAATTACCGACACAGGCAACCTGTTTTCACGTTTGTCTGCCGGCTTAAATAAGTAAACGGAAAGATAAAAGAACAGGTAATAAAATACTTGTATTGCTGCAGCTAAAGCGAAGATTATAAAAGCTATAAGCAGTATTGTATTATCGTGGTAGACCATCTGACTTCTGAATAAGCAGCAATATTAGTAAGATAATCGGAATGTCGATAAAATTATTTCACTATAATTTTATAAGGCCGTATGGAAAAATTACCTTTGTGCTTCGAAAACCGAGAATTACAGATATGTTTTTAATAGAGAGCAGGGATAAGGAATCGAAAGCACGAACAGGTATTTTAAAAACAGCTCACGGCGATATTCCTACTCCGATATTCATGCCAGTTGGAACAGGTGGAACGGTCAAAGGGATTCTGCAACGTGATCTTTCAGACGACATTGACGCAAAAATAATCCTTGGCAACACCTACCATCTGTACCTCCGGCCAGGCACAGAGATACTTAAAGCAGCCGGAGGGCTTCATAAGTTTATGTCGTGGGACAGGCCGATCCTGACTGACAGTGGTGGTTATCAGGTATTTTCACTTACTGGCAACAGGAAGCTTACAGATGAGGGAGCTATATTTAAATCTCATATTGACGGATCGCGACACGTTTTTACACCTGAGAATACAATTGATATACAACGAGTTATTGGAGCTGACATAATTATGGCTTTTGATGAATGCGCCCCTTGGCCCTGTGAGTATAATTATGTCAGGAAGTCAGTGGCGCTTACTCATCAATGGCTCGACCGGGCTGTAAAGAGATTCCGGGAAACAGATCCGGTATGGGGTAAGGAGCAGTTTCTCTTTCCTATTGTTCAGGGTGGAACCTTCGATGACCTTCGAAGAGAATCAGCTGAGAAAATTGCAGCCGCCGGGTTGGAGGGAAATGCCATCGGGGGGTTGTCAGTCGGAGAACCGGCAGATGAGATGTACCGGATCATTGAGGTAGTAAATGCGATATTGCCTGATAATAAACCAAGATATCTGATGGGGGTGGGTACCCCGGCTAATCTCCTGGAAGCTATCGACAGAGGAATTGATATGTTCGATTGTGTGATGCCAACGCGCAACGGACGAAATGGGATGCTTTTTACAGGAGAGGGCACTATTAACATTAGGAACAGAAAATGGATCGATGATTTTTCTCCGGTTGATGCAGCAGGAACCTCAATCGTTAGCCAGGTATACTCGAAGGCCTATCTGAGGCATCTTGTGATGTCGGGCGAAAACCTGGGTGCACAGATAGCAAGCATACATAACCTGTCATTTTATTTGCGACTGGTTAAGGAAGCCAGGATAAAAATTGAAGAAGGTAATTTCAGAAAATGGAAAGACTCAATGGTAAAAAAACTTTCAGAGAGGCTATAGCATCTCTGAGAATTAAGCTTATTGACGCCTATATTATTAGGAAGTTCCTGGGAACTTTCTTCTTCTCCCTTGTTTTAATTCTTACAATAGCTGTAGTATTCGATTTTGCCGAAAAGATCGATAACTTCATGGAAAAAGAGGCTCCTGTAAAGGCAATTATATTTGACTATTACATGAACTTTATTCCATATTTTGCCACTTTGTTCGCTCCCCTGTTTGTCTTTATTGCAGTAATTTTCTTTACATCCAAAATGGCTATTAACACTGAGATAATAGCTATACTTAACAGTGGAATGAGTTTTAAGAGAATGATGTGGCCGTATTTTATTTCAGCCCTTGTAATAGCTGTTTTTACCTTCATTCTTACAAACTTTGTCATTCCCGGGTCCAATCTCAAGAGGATGGATTTTGAAGATAAGTATTACCGCTCTTTAAGCAGAAAAGTTACTGTGGAAAATATTCACCGTCAGGTATTTAAAAATGTTTATGTCTATATGGGTTCGTATAACCCGCTAAGTTTGAGGGGGCAGAATTTTACTATTGAAAAGTTCAATGACAGCGGAAGACTTGAATCAAAATTGTCATCAAGCTCCGTAACCTATGATACTGCCATACATAAATGGTCAGCTATTAATTATTCTCTCCGTGAAATAATTGGTGATGAAGAGACTATAACAAGAGGAAAGCAGAAAGATACTACACTTACAATCAAGCCAAGTGACTTCTCAAGAGATCCCGGGTTTGTGGGAACAATGACTTACAGGGAACTTGATGACTATATTAACCTTCTTAAGCTTCAGGGATCAGATGAACTGAAGCTTTTTCTGATAGAAAAGTACAGGAGATTTGCCAACCCATTTGCTGTTTTTATTCTGACACTCATTGGTGTTTCTCTCTCATCCAGAAAGATCAGGGGAGGGCTGGGAATGAATATTGGTATAGGTCTGATCCTAAGTTTTTCTTATATACTTTTTCTCCAGTTTGCTTCGCAATTTTCACTAAAAGGCGACCTTAATCCCATGCTGGCGATGTGGATCCCAAACATTCTTTATGCTATTATCGCGCTGGTGCTTTATAAAATGGCACCAAAATAGATTAAAAACCATTCAATTTGTTTAAAATTGTACCTGATAAATTGATTCAGACATAGGATGATTCTAATAAAAAATAATTAATACTGAGGATATGCCGGTAAATAAAAAGATTCGTGAGTTACAGGAAAAGAGGGAGAAAGTGCTTCTTGGAGGAGGAGAACAGGCAATTGAAAAGCAGAAATCGATGGGCAAACGCACTGCCAGGGAACGTATCATGTCTCTTCTTGATGAGAACTCCTTCAACGAATACGATCTGTTTGTCGAGCACGATGCCCGCGATTTTGACATGGATAAAAAATCACTGCCAAGCGATGGAGTAATAATTGGTTCAGGAACAGTATATGGAGCTCCTGTTGCCATCTTTGCACAGGACTTTACTGTAGCAGGAGGATCCCTTGGTCTTATGCATTCAAGAAAGATTACCAAGATAATGGATCATGCCCTGAAGATGAGAATGCCTCTTATTGGCATTAATGATTCTGGTGGCGCCAGGATACAGGAGGGCGTTAATTCGCTGGCTGGCTATGGCGAGATCTTCTTCAGAAATACAATCTCAAGCGGGGTCATTCCTCAGATCTCGGTAATTCTCGGACCATGTGCCGGAGGTGCTGTTTATTCACCTGCATTAACTGACTTTGTGTTCGTGGTGGATAACATTTCGAAAATGTTTATCACTGGTCCCGAGGTTATTAAAACTGTTCTTGGTGAGGAGATATCAATGGAAGATCTTGGTGGAGCCAGGGTGCATAGTGAAGTGACAGGTAATGCCCATTTCTTTGCATTGAGCGAAGAGGAGTGTTTCGATCAGATTAAAAAGCTTATCACTTTTATTCCCTGGAATAACAAGAAGAAAGCTATGATGTTTGAACCTGCAGAGCCAAAGTCTGAATATAATATTAATAAGATAGTACCTGAAGATCCGACTCTTCCATATGATGTAAAAGATGTAATCAGGGCAGTTGTGGATAATTCTGATTTTTTTGAAATAATGGAGCTGTATGCTAAAAACATGGTGATTGGCTTTGGCCGTATGGGAGGCCGTACAACAGGTTTCGTTGCCAACCAACCCCTTGAAATGGCTGGAGTTCTTGATGTTGACTCTTCCGATAAAGCTGCCAGATTTATACGGTACTGCGATGCTTTTAACATACCTATCATTACTCTTGTAGATCTTCCGGGTTACCTTCCCGGAGTAGACCAGGAGCATGCAGGTGTTATCAGGCATGGCGCCAAAGTACTTTACGCATACAGTGAAGCTACCGTTCCAAAACTTACAGTTATCCTTAGAAAAGCCTATGGTGGCGGATATATAGCAATGAGTTCAAGGCATCTCCGCGCCGACTTTGTATTTGCCTGGCCATCAGCAGAGATTGCGGTTATGGGACCTGAAGGCGCTGCAAACATCATTTTCAGAAAAGAGATCATGTTGTCTGACGATCCCGATGGAATGCGAAAACAAAAAGTTGAAGAATATAAGACAAAATTTGCAAACCCATACGTTGCGGCTTCGCGAGGATATGTTGATGCTGTAATTGAACCATCAGAGACCAGGAAATTCCTGATGCACGCCATTGAAGTGTCGGAAAACAAGGTTATGGTAATGCCGGAGAAAAAACATGGTCTTCCTCCTTTTTAATTTACAGCTTCGCAAAAAACACAGGAAATGATGATGAATACAAAAGACACCCTCGGTATTCTTAATATCGACACCAGTCAATATAAAACGAGAATCAGTAGTAAATTTGCGAACAGAAAAGCTTATAAACCTGCCGATCCCAGGATAATTTTAAGTTTCATACCGGGGACAGTACTTGATATACTGATAAAACCAGGAGATATTGTTCACAAAGGGGAGGACCTAATGATTCTCGATGCGATGAAGATGCAGAATCGGCTTAAGTGTAATATGGATGGCAAGGTGAAGTCAATTGTTGTAAAAAAAGGCGATAAGGTCTCAAAAGGAACCATTCTGTTGGAGCTGGAGTAACAGATCACATTAATCCCTCCCAGATTATCAGACCTTTAATTCTGACATCTAATACCGGTTTTGCCTGAAATACACCGAATATTGTTGATCCGCTTCCAGACATAGAACTAAAAAGCGCTCCGGACTTATATAACTCATCTTTAATTTCACCAATGAGCGGGTATTTTTGAAATGCAAACGGCTCAAAATCATTTTTTAGCAGGTTTTTCCAGCTGGTTACAGGACTATCGGTTAAATGCAGAAGTGTCTCTGAAGGACGCTCAGGCTTGCAACTCTGATACGCTTCTCTGGTATTTATACCTACCCCTGGGTTGACTAGTACCAGGTAAAGATTCTTCAGTACCGGAGCAACAGGTTGCAAAACTTCGCCCCGGCCGGTGGCATATGATGGAACTGCATCAATGAAAAACGGACAATCGCTTCCTGTCTCCAGCGCTATAGCTTCAATATCTTCCTCTTTAACCGAAAGGTTGAAATACCTTTTTACCGACTTTAAAAAACAAACAGCATCAGATGATCCTCCTCCTAATCCTGCTCCAACGGGTATGACTTTATGCAGATGGATTTTTAAAAATGGGAACGAATAGCGCTGACGTAATATTCCTGCTATTTTCATAACAAGATTTTCTTGTGGGTCACCACCTGTTGCTATTCCTGTCAGAGTGATGATGTCACTCGTCTGGGGATCAGTCGATACGACAAATTCAAGAGCATCACACAAATTGACAGGATAAAATATTGTCTCAATGTCATGATATCCATCAGTACGTTTTCCAGTGATTCGTAATCCAATATTTATCTTCGCTTTTGGGAAAACTATCATCTGCCTCTGTTTGATGTAAAAATACCATATGGTTTTGAATTTTTTGTTATTGTTTAACTTATTAGCTTATCAACAAGTTTTAAACATTGGTTTGTTTGTAATAATACCTGTCTCTTTTAGCTTTCTGAATATGCTAATTCATACCTTTGAAAGTACACTGAAAAATCAAAATTATACTAGTTAATATTCATTAAGTCAATCATATACAGTTGATGGTAAAACAAAGAAATAACACAAGGCCTGCAATAACAGCTCTTCCTGATTTTGGGAAGGTGCCTCCACAGGCAAATGATATGGAGGAGGCAGTCCTTGGCGCAGTAATGCTTGAAAAAGAGGCGGTAATCACAATTCTTGATATTCTTAAACCGGAGAGTTTCTACAGGGAGGCTCATCAGAAGATCTTCAAAGCGATCTCTGATCTTTCATCCAGGGAGTTTCCTGTAGATCTGTATACTGTTACGGAAGAGCTTCGGGCCCATCAGTTGCTCGAGAGTGTAGGTGGTCCTGTATATCTTACTCAGCTTACTTCAAAAGTTGTTTCGGCAGCCAATGTTGATTACCATGCAAGAATTGTTGCCCAAAAATATATTCAGCGCGAGCTTATCAGGGTGTCAACTGAAATTCAGACCAGGTCGTTCGATGATACATATGATGTGACAGAACTTCTGGATTATTCGGAAAATGCACTTTTCCAGATTGCAGAAGGTAATATCAAGCGAGAAGTTGCCCCAATTAATGTTGTTATAAAGGAGGCTATCAGGGAGATTGAGGAGGCTGGAAAAAGAGAGGATGCACTGGTGGGAACTCCGTCAGGTTTTACAAAACTCGACAGGCTTACCTCTGGCTGGCAAAAATCGGAACTGATAATTATTGCTGCACGTCCTTCGATGGGTAAAACAGCTTTTGCTCTCTCTATGGCAAGGAATATGGCTATTGACCATGGAAAACATGTTGCTATATTCTCTTGCGAGATGTCGTCGATTCAACTTGTAAACAGATTGATCATAGCTGAAACTGATATTCCCGGAGACAAAATAAAAAACGGACGACTTTCAGAAGAGGAATGGAAGCAGCTCGATACCAGGATCAAGAAACTTGTGCAGGCCCCTATATTTATTGATGATACGCCGGCTATCTCAATATTTGAGCTTAGGGCAAAATGCCGGCGTTTGATGGCCCAGCATAAGCTTGATATTGTTATCGTTGACTATCTGCAGCTTATGTCGGGACCTGAAAATTCGGGCAGTCGTGAACAGGAGGTAAGTACCATCTCCAGATCTCTGAAGAGTATTGCCAAGGAGCTTAATGTACCGATACTTGCTCTTTCACAGCTTAACCGCTCGGTTGAGATGAGAGGCGGTACCAAAAGACCTCTGCTTTCTGACCTTCGTGAATCAGGTGCCATAGAACAGGATGCTGATATGGTTGTTTTCATTCACAGACAGGATAAATTTGGAATTCCGCAATTTGAGGATGGGTCATCAACTAAAGGTATCGCCGAGATTATTCTTGCAAAGAACCGTAACGGTCCTGTTGATGATGTGCGTTTAAGATTCCGCGATGAAAAGGCTCAGTTTATTGATATTGATGATTTTGACATGGATATGGATCCTAATTCCAGGGATATGTCCCAGAGTATTACCCTGGGCTCGAAAATGAACCACGATGATATGAGAAAACTTGGAGGTGGCTTCGACAAGGAATCCGGTACGCACGAGGAGCCTCCTTTTGCTTAAGAGACTTACGGTATAGTTATTTTATCAGTTAAACTTAAGGATAAGTTTTGCCCCGACACTTTTATAATTGGTGTCCTCAAAACCAACAAAGACTCCTAATTCCGCCAGCAGGAAGATCTCACTTATACTATAACCCAACTCAGAATAGTTGGAGTGGAACCGTGAACCAAGATAAGCCAGGCTCAGGTTCTCCCTCATAAGAGTCTTACTTAATCCGGGAAGTAACTTCAGCAGCAGATAAGGTGTTGTATACTTAATATGTACTTCTCCATAGAATTCCGGTGTGCTTAGTGAATAATAGGCAGGCAACATAAACGCATCGTTGTAATCATCAAGAAGAACAGGAAGCGGCTGTGAATTAAAATGGAAGAAGTCATAATACGTTAGTCCTGTTTTATTTATTAATCCTCCTGTTCTGGCACTCCATCTGAATTCACTGAATGCCCCGAACTCATGTTTTTTATATACTTCAAGTTTGAGCATATCGAAGTGTTGGAATCTGTCAGTCAGTTCAGAGAATTCATTTATCCCATGCTTCCATGTAAGATTGAAAGTTGGCCAGTCTGATCCCCTGGAAACTTTTCTGTCGTTACGAATACTATACTTTTGCCTGGGGGTAAATGTAACATTTGTTACAAAATTCAGGTGTCTTTGGTCACGGATGCTGTTTATTGGATTCGAACCAGGGAGCAGATATGCATTCTGAGGGATATTTTCAGTGTATAATCTGTCTGATTTAATAAAGGCAAAATCAGTTGTGTTTTCTAATTCCCTCCTGTCTTCATACCCGGTGCTAAGTTCCAAAACAAGTCCATTCGTTATCTCGCACCTGTATCCCACGGTAAGAAATCTGGTTTCATACAACTTCATATAGTTCCTTTTTGCAAAGAGAGTAGTAGCAGAATTCAGAAGGGTGTTTATGCTTCTCCCTGTGTTAAGATCCCTGCTTGTTATGCCTGTTCTGAAGAAAAGTTGTTTTTGAAACGATTTGTCCAGGTTATACTCTCCGTTTATTCTCCACAAAAGGCTTTCCCTGCTGAATGCCCACCTTATATCGGGATAGAATCTTAAAGATTGGCCATTTTTCCATGTTTTGGAGAAACGGAAATCAGTACCATAAATAAACCCGTCAACAGTATTGAAACTAAGCTTCTCAATATCAAGCAAGCCTCCGAAAGAGAAGCTGTTGCCGGTAGTGTCGGACCAGGTGTGCCCCGAACCTATATCTTTAATTGTCTGTACGAACCTGCTGTTTTTCTTTTTTCCTTCTTGAAGGGTTGTATCGGTTTTAGATTCTCTCAGAGATGATTCTGTTTTGATACTATCTCTTATTCTTATGCTCCTGAGTTCAACTTCTGAAAGCGGAATCGGTCTTATCTGAGCCCAGTAGCTGCTGTCTCTTTTTGCAGCATCGTCCTCAACTATTCTTGTTGTGTTATCTTTTATCTCAAGATTGTTTTTTGAGCTGTCAGGCAGCGCTTTCTCAGACTCTTTTGCCATCAGACGCGATAGTTTTACCATATCGCGGTTTGATAATTCATCTTTTTCAAGGATCTTTTCAATCTGCTGTTTTGCTTTTGAAACTACAGTATCAGGTTTGACTGCAGTATTCCTGCCATGAAAGTCAGTTGATATGCTTTGGGGTCTCTGCAGGGCAAGGTTAGGTCTTACCTCAGTATACTTCACTGAGCTGCCGTATCCTGCATCAGCTTTAAATCCCATAACTCCGATATTGATCTCAAACTTATGACTCACAGGCATCCAGATCTCATCCTGAACAGGTATGTAAAGTTGCTGGATCCTTATCTTACCCACGAGATTCTCATTTATAAGATCCACACTGTGCAGGCACCAGAGATCTTCGATAATGTAAATTGTACCCTCGAAAAGTTGTTGGCTTTTTCGTTTTGGTTTGACCTGAATCTTATTTATTACAAAATTCCCCTGGAGAGATGCTCCGAGATATTTGAAGTTATAGTGAGAAAATGCTGCCGGAGAAAGCGGCGAGATTGCCATATCTGCCAGGACCGGCTGATAGAAGCTCGCCTGAATAAAGTCCATCGGGGAAATCTCATTACCCTGTTCAGGAAAGGTGCTGTTGAATGATACAACTTTCTGGAAATATTTATCAGGTGCAGTAAATTCCATTTCATTATATGATTCCATAAGGTATGAATCGCCTTCCTTTATTGTGGTTTCATCCTTCTGTGTCTTAGCTCCGCCGGCCGATACGGATGTCCCCCGATCGGACGATTGCACTTTCATCGACTTCTGCAGTAGTTTCGGTATCTTATTGATTACCAGGTTTCCCTTGAGATAAACATCGGCCTTATAGTAACTTATATTATTGAGATAATATGGAGCAAGACCAATAACCTTGCGCATAATAATATAAGCAGGGTCTTCTCCTGAAGCTGAGATCCTTACCTCCGGAATTTCATAATACTGGACAGGCAGGATAACATCCCTTGATATAGTCTTGTCGGAGAGGATTAAGTTCACAAATATGGGTTCATAGCCGAGGCTTTGATATATTACTGTGTATTTCCCTGCAGGCAGTCTGATCTCATAATCTCCCCTTGTATTGGAAGTTGTTCCCTGCCTTAACTCCTGGATATACACTGTTGCATATTGGATAGGGTCACCTGACTGAGTGGTTATTTTTCCCTTTAAGATTTGTGATTCGGAAACAGCTGAAGTAGAAAATATGATCAGAAGAAGGAGTAAAGGATGTTTCATTGAAAAATACTTTTTTAAGGTATAACGGGTGGATTTAGAAAAAGTTACTTTTTCCCGGAAACAGTTATAACAATTTCCCCTTTTGGCGGTTTGTTTGTGTAATACTCTGAGAGAGAAGCTAAAGTGCCCCTCATGTTTTCTTCAAATATCTTGCTTAGCTCTCTTGAAACAGTTGCTTCGCGGTCGCTCCCAAAATGTATCGCAAGTTCATCGAGAGTTTTCACCAAACGGTAGGGCGATTCATAAAAAATCATTGTTCTTGTCTCTTCAACTAATCCTGTGATCCGCTTATTCCTCCCTTTTTTGGGAGGGAGAAAGCCCTCGAAGCAAAATCTGTCGCATGGCAGCCCTGAGTTTACCAATGCCGGTATCAATGCTGTTGGCCCTGGCAGAGTCTCAACTTCAATCTGTTTTTCAACACATGTTCTCACAAGTAAAAACCCCGGGTCAGATATCCCTGGTGTCCCGGCATCTGAAATAAGTGCTATAGTCTGCCCGGATAGGATCTTTGAACTTACTGCTTCAACGCTTTTATGCTCATTAAACATGTGATGCGACTGAAGAGGAGTTTTAATGTTATAATGGTTCAGCAGCTTTTTTGCCTGACGGGTATCTTCTGCCAGTATAAGGTCGACACTTCCAAGAACCTCCACGGCCCTGTAGGTAATATCTTTAAGGTTACCAATAGGAGTAGGAACAATATATAGTTTACTCATTGGAATGAAGTTTTCTTTTTACCAGCTCCATCAGCTGCTCTACCGCCTCATTCTCCTTATCATTACCCCTGTAGCTCATAATAGTGGCCCTGGCATCGGGAAGATTTTTAGCGCTTTCAAGTCTTGTGATCGCTTGTGCGTAGGCCTCTTTATCTCCATTGAAAATTTCTCTGATAAACCTGAAACTGTCATTCAGTCCTATTGCTTCAGACAGACTGGATAAAGGCTTTGATTTTATCATATCTGATATATCTTCTTCACCCTTCATGCTGCCCAGCTGCTCATTGAACCTGGCAGACAAATGACTGAAATTGTCAGCTAATATAGATGACTCAGCTGATTTTCTGATGGTTGAATCCTGTGTATCCTTCTTGCCGGGTCTGGAAAGAGATCTGGCTTCAGGAGCCGGGCTTTCTTCTCTCTTTTTTGCTGTAACATCTTCCGTTTTGGTAACAGGAACCTTCTTTATCTCAGGTTCAAACACGATTGGATCTGTTTTTTCTGCTACTGTAGCAGGGTCTTTAATTTCTTTAAGCATGGCAATAATCTCGCCTGCACTTTTACATTTCGACTTGGCAAGCTCAACCTGCAAAGCAGGAACACCGGGGTAACTTTTCAGATCATCGATAATTTTACGGGCATCATCAAGATCTTTAATAATTAAATCAATGGTTGCATTGAAATCCATACATTTTGATGTTAATAAAACAAACCATTTTCCTTATTTTGCAAAAGTAACTATAATTCCATAAGACATCATGGAATGAAACCACAATTTGTGCTATAAAACAAGAGATTAACAGAAAGATGGATTTTCTTGAAAACTCGACCAGTCCGACAGGTAAGCGGGGATCAATTGAGGTCATAACCGGTTCTATGTTTTCCGGCAAAACGGAAGAGCTAATCAGACGACTCAGGAGAGCACAGTTTGCTGGTCTGAGAGTTGAGATCTTTAAGCCATCACTCGATAAAAGGTATTCAGAGACCAGGGTGGTTTCGCACGATGACAAGTCAATTGTTTCAACTCCCGTGGATAACGCTGCCTCAATATTGCTTCTGTCGGGGGGAGTCGATGTTGTTGCAATTGACGAAGCTCAGTTCTTCGATAATTCTATAGTTGATGTATGTAACCAGATTGCCGATTCGGGTGTCAGAGTTATAATAGCTGGTCTTGATATGGATTTCATGGGAAAACCATTTGGTCCGATGCCTGAACTGCTTTCTATTGCTGAATATGTTACAAAGGTTCATGCAATATGTATGAGATGCGGAAACCTGGCGAATTATTCGTTCAGAAAATCTGAGCAGGATCAAATCGTTTTGCTTGGTGAAAAAAATCTTTATGAGCCTCTGTGCAGGAACTGTTTTAATTCGGCCTTAAAAAAAAATGAGTGAAGATCACATCCGGTGATATTGCTGAAATTTTAAAAGGAAAGTTGGTTGGTCCCTCAGATCTGCTGGTATCAGATATAGTTACCGATAGCCGCCAGCTAAGCTATTGTGAAGGACTTGTTTACTTCGCAATCGTTGGGAAAAACCACGATGGCCATCAGTTTATTGATAGTGTATTTCAGAAAGGCATAAAAATATTCGTTGTTGAAAGAGTGCCTGCTGATATAACAAGATACTCAGGGGCAGCCTTTATTGTAACAGATAATACTGTTGAGGCACTACAGATAATGGCTCTTCATAAAAGGAAAGCCTTTACGTCACCCGTCATTGCCATAACGGGTAGTACCGGAAAAACAATAGTTAAAGAATGGCTCGCTGATGTGCTTGGCATGTCGATGGCAGTTGTCAGGAGTCCTAAAAGTTATAATTCTCAGATTGGAGTGCCTCTTTCAGTCTGGAAGCTTGATGATAAGTACAAGATGGGGATTTTTGAGGCGGGGATCTCTATGCCCGGTGAAATGGTAAAGCTACAGAAAGTGATTGATCCGGATATTGGTGTTATCACTAATATGGGAGACGCACACCGCGAAAACTTTCCTGATAATCAGACAAAAGCTGAAGAGAAATTAAAACTTTTTATAAACGTCTCATTATTAGTGTACTGCAGCGATTACGAGCTCATTCATAAACTGGTTATCACTAATGATACTCTCAGGTCAAAAAGACTGATTGACTGGTCGTTTAACAATAGCCGGGCTGCAATAACTGTCAGAAGGAGTTCTCTGAAAGATGGCTACACTGGCATTCAGTTGATTTATAAGGGTATCACAAACAATTTCAAAATACCTTTCAGCGACAGGGCGTCTGTTGAAAATGCTGTCACAGTAGCTGCTGTATGCCTTGTTCTGGGAGTGGCAAATGACATTATAGCCAGGGGGCTGATTTCTCTTGTATCAGTGGCAATGCGGATGGAGATGAAGGCAGGGATAAACCACTGTCAGATTCACAAAAAGGGAAAAAGACAACCTTAATACTTTCTGATTTTATTCAGAGCGGCAGAGATGACAGGGAACTGTATGGGGAGGTGGCATCATTAGTGAGCAGGTCAGGGATCCGGAAATTTATAGGAATTGGCAGTGCGCTTATGCTCAGCAGGGATCTTTTTGAGAAAACTGCCCGATTTTATAATTCAACAGATGAGTTTGTCAGTAGTATCAATAGAACTGATTTTACCGATGAGATTATCCTTCTGAAAGGTGCAAGGTTTTATGAATTTGAGAAAATCGGACAAGTTCTTGAACAACAGACACATCAGACAGTCCTTGAGATAAATCTGGATGCCATATCCCATAACCTTAATGAGTTCCGCAAGAATCTTAATCCGGGTACCCGTATAATGGCAATGGTGAAGGCTTTTGCCTATGGTGCCGGACCTGCAGAAATTGCGGCACTGATGGAGTATCATCGTGTAAGTTACCTGGCAGTGGCTTATGCTGATGAGGGAGTTGAATTGAGGAATGCAGGTGTTACACTACCCGTAATGGTCATGAATCCCGATCCCTCCTCAGCTGAAATACTTATAAAGTATAACCTTGAACCTGAAATATTCAGTTTTTTATCTTTTGACAGATTTACCGAGGTAGCTTCAAAACACGGATTGATTAATTATCCGGTACATATTAAAATTGACACAGGAATGCACCGGCTTGGCTTTATGCCAGAAGAGGTTGGAGTGCTGTCAGGAAGATTAAAAACCACTGAATGCATTAAAGTAATCTCCGTTTTTTCTCATCTGGCTGCCAGTGAAGATCCTTCCAAAGATCTCTTCAGCAGGGGACAGGTTGATGTTTTTCTTAAAGCTGTTGATCAGATCCGTGAGGCAACCGTTTATCCATTTTTTCGTCACATGCTTAATTCTTCAGGCATTATACGTATGCCGGAGTATCAGTTTGAGATGGTTCGGCCAGGGATTGGAATATATGGTGTTGGTCAGTCAGATGGTTTGAACCTGCGCGTTGCCGGCCGTTTTAAAACCAGGATTTCCCAGGTCAAGAGAATTAATCCCGGCGAACCCGTAGGATATGGCTGTGCTGATGTGTCAGATGAGGGAAGGGTTATAGCAATACTGCCGGTAGGATATGCTGATGGGCTTAGCCGGAGACTTGGAAACAGAAACGGTGACCTGTTCATTAAAGGCAAAAGATCTCCTATAATAGGGAATATCTGCATGGACATGTGCATGGCCGACATTACCGGTATAGATGCTGAAGCTGGCGAAGAGGCTGAGATCTTCGGGGACAATATACCGATAACTGAGATTGCTGTTAAATGCCAGACGATTCCTTACGAGATACTTACATCAATACCAGGAAGGGTGAAAAGGGTTTTCTTCAGGGAGTAAGCCATGAGCAGGAGAGAAGCATGTTTCTGTTAACCTGACTCGCTGATATTCCGGAGATTATCACCATCAATTATTCTAATCTTTCTTCCTTTAAGCTCAATGAGACCTTCCGAGGCAAGATTTGACAGGGTCCGGATGGCATTTGAGGTAGTCATGTTGGAAAGGTGGGCAATATCATCGCGGGAAAGAATAACGTGTATTGTTCTGCCATCTTCTTCATATCCATACATATCTGCCATCATAAGCAGAGACTCAACAAGCCTTCCCCTTACATGTTTCTGCGTCAGGGATATAGTCCTGTTATATGAATACCATAGTTCTTCAGATATAACTTTCAGAAATTTTATTGAAAGATCACTGTTTTTCTTCAGGATATTGACAAGTGACAGCTTTCCCAAAACGCAAATAACAGAATCTTCAATAGCTTTTGCAGATAATGTCCATATTGTTTCGGTAAACAGGTTCCTGAATCCAATCAGGCTCTCCCTATTTAAGATCCTCAGTATCTGCTCTCTGCCACCAACACCTATCCTGAATATTTTCATTTTTCCCGATGAAAGGAATATCATCCCACGCGACTTTTCTCCCTCTTTAAAAATATAATCACCTTTCTTAACAGAAATTATAGAATGATGTTCTGCAATTGAGTCTTTCTCCTTTTGATTTAGTCCTTTGAAAAGAGAAGAAGGTCCTTCAAGACATAACTCGATATGATGATTTGAGTACTGCATGTATGTTTTATGTTTAAAAACATTTTAAAGTTAGTAAAAGATAATTAGAAAATTTGACATGAGGAAGCTGAATATGCTATTTTGGATTACCTCTAATAACGTGCCACAAGAGGAAATCTTCTGCCGGCACCAAAAGCTTTTGATGAGATCCTTAATACCGGAGGAGCCTGATATCTCTTGTATTCGTTGAAGTTGATCAGTCTTATCACTCTCTGAACGACATTTCTGTCTGCGCCTTCATTTATTATTCGCTCCGGAGGTTTTTGTAATTCAATATACTGATACAGTATGGAATCAAGGATACTATAATCGGGTAACGAATCTGTGTCAAGCTGATCGGGACGTAACTCAGCTGACGGTAGCTTGTTTATAGTATTCTCAGGAATAATCACGCCATTCCTGTTAATAAATTCTGCCAGTTTATAGACGTCAGTTTTATATACATCGCCGATAACTGACAATCCTCCTGCCATATCTCCGTATAAAGTCCCATACCCAACAGCAGCTTCGCTTTTGTTTGAAGTATTTAACAGTATGCAACCTAACTTGTTTGACACTGCCATCAGCAGAATTGCCCTTACCCTGGCCTGGATATTTTCCTCTGTCACATCTCTGTCTCTGCCCTCAAAGACAGAGGATAGCTCTTTTTCAAAAGCAGCAAAAGGAGCTTCAATATTGATAATGTCGTAGTGGACATTAAGAGTTTTGGCAAGCGCAATGGCATCTGTTACAGAGTGTGTTGAGGAATATCTCGAGGGCATCAGAAGAGCTCTTACATTGTTATTTCCCAATGCTTCAGCAGCCAGACACAGGCATATTGCTGAATCAATTCCACCTGAAAGTCCAACAATAGAATTTGTAAAACCGGTTTTTGCAAAGTAATCCCGGATTCCTGTTACCAGTGCCTTATGAATAAGTTGTATTGTGGCAGATTTTTCATTCTTTCTGGTAATAGTGCCTGAAAGTATATCATCGAGTATAATGGTTTCAACTGCCTCATCAAAAAATGGAAGCTGCCTGATTATCTCTCCGTACTTATTTATTATTAAAGAGGCCCCGTCGAAAATCAATTCGGTATTTGCGCCTGTCTGATTAACCGATATTACAGGGATTCTGTATTTTGCTGCTTTTGATTTGAATATGTTCTCCTTTATTTCAATCCTGGAATATGAAAAAGGAGAGGCCGAGATATTTATGATAAGATGTGGATCGTATTTTGCAAGTTCTTCCATAGGAGACACAGTATACAGTCTGCTTCTCTCGAATTCGTTATCGAATGGTTGTTCATCCCAAA
>JFJP01005454.1_pt1 | contig 29644 bp, 19 predicted proteins | sample 431651 | NCBI WGS metagenome assembly JFJP01 (sample SAMN02602958, study PRJNA72255) | Microbial mat metagenome, whole genome shotgun sequencing project. | biome: fresh water; feature: sink hole; material: water; isolation source: purple microbial (photo- and chemosynthetic) mats found in... | reverse complement strand
GGCATTGACGGCGCCGCCCATGAAGGTGCCCTGGAAGGCGCGCCAGCCGAACAACTGGCGACAGTGGCGGTGGTGGGCACCGGACTGGACCGGGTCTACCCCAAGGAGCACCGCGATCTTGCCCACCGTATCGCGCAGCGGGGTCTGCTCATCAGTGAGTATGCGTTGGGTACGCCACCGACCGCGACCAACTTCCCGCGGCGCAATCGCATCCTGGCCGGGCTGAGCTGTGGCACGCTGGTGGTCGAAGCGGCGTTGAAATCGGGCTCTCTCATCACCGCACGGCTGGCTTTGGAGCAGGGCAAGGACGTATTTGCCATCCCGGGCTCGATCCATGCCACCCAAGCCCGTGGTTGCCATGCCTTGATCAAGCAAGGCGCCAAACTCGTCGAGAGTGCGCAGGATGTCCTGGAGGAATTGGCATGGCCGCAAACCAGTTCTGACGCTATTGATTCAGGAGCTCATTGCGCAAGCTCTGCGGGCGCTGAAGCCACTTTTCCTGAAGATAATGCGTTACTGCAGGCGCTGGGATTCGAGCCCACCGGGCTGGATGCCCTGTTGGCGCGTACCGGCATGGACACACCCACATTGCAGGGTCAACTGATGCAACTTGAACTTGAGGGCACCGTGATTCGGCTACCCGGCGGACTGTTTCAACGGCTGGCGCAGGCCTGATCTCGGCTAAGCAATGAAAAGCGGGAGAAGTCCGCCCCACAGAGGGCACAAACGCTTTCTGCGCTATATTGGCGGACATGTTTGAAGTCCTTGTATTTGTCTACGAAAACTACTATGCCGGAGACAGTTGTCCAGAGCCTGAATATCTGGAGCGCAAACTCAACGCCGTGGGGTTTGAGTCGGAAGAGATTGACGACGCGTTGACGTGGCTCGATGGCCTGAACACCGCTGCTCGCGGCTCGATGGGGTTTGCCGGTGCACTGGCTCACACGCCCCCGGAGCCGTGGTTACGCGAACCTTTGCCTACCAGTTTCCGGATTTATCCGCCCGCAGAGCAAAACCACCTCGGCCCCCGGTGTATGGGTTTCATCAGTTTCCTGGAGTCTGCCGGCGTGTTGCCGGCACCGATGCGCGAAGTGGTGATTGACCGCGCCATGGCCGCGCCCGGTGCACCGGTGTCGCTGGATGACCTGAAGGTCATTATTTTGATGGTGTACTGGAGCTTTGGTAAGGAGCCCGACGCGCTGGTGCTCGACGAACTCTGCGACGACGTCACTGAGCGCGTCGCGCATTGACCAAATCTTGATCAGTTGAGGACAGAGCTTCGCTGCGCTGCGGTCTGTCCCGCAGTTATCAGGCTAGCAGTCGTTCCGGGTTGGCTTCGAGTTTGGCCATGGCGTCGCGGGTGGCGCGTACAGTGAGTGCCTCTTCTTCCTGTGGCAAGAGCAGGCCAGCCTGCAAGTAGGCAGCGAGCCTTCCGGCCTGTATCAGAAAACTCTTGCCCGAACTGGCGGCAAACAAATTGAGGTGTTTTCGATCGCTGCGCCAGGCAAACTGCACCTGGGTTATCTGTTTGTTGTGATCCAGCGTATACCAGGAGCCGACCTGCAATTCCTGCGCCCAGGCCAGCATGGCTGCGGTCGGCTTGGAACCACCATTGCCCACCACTTCGATGGATGAGGCATCGATGCCCAGCATCATTTCGATGCTTTCGGCATCTAGCGGCAAATCTCCCAAACCGTCTTCACTGACAAAATCTTCGAGGTTGCCCAAACGCTGCGCCATGGCATCGATCTTGGCCTGGGGAATCGCCTGCGTCTTGGACAGGAAGGCGTCGGCCAGCGTGTCGCTCACGGTTTTGATGTGTTTTTCCTGATCGCTCGGCGCCATCGCCAGCAAGGTCATGCCCGAGCGCAGCCTCAGCAACAAGTTAGGCAGGTCCTGAATCACGCGCGCCCGATCGGCGCGATTGGGCTTGGCACTGGCGGCCCACACCAGATCAGTCGCGGATTTCTTGAGGGTCAGGGTATCGGCATGCTGGGGACCTTTGCGCACCGCAGCGACGGCCAGCACTTCGGCCCATACCTTGAACAGAAAGTCCCGGATCTCGTCGCGCACCGGCATATCCTTGAGCATGTTGCGCATCTCGATCGTGTACTGAATCGTCAGCGTCTCCTTTTGCTCTACCTGCTGGGCCACACTGACGACCTTCTGGGCAGAACCTTTTCCGGTGAGGTACTTGGCCAGGAATTTTTGAAACTCCTCGTAGACGATCTGGTACACCTTCTTGCCGGTCTCGGGATATTGCTCAATGACCTGCACAATGCGCTTGACCTCGACCTCCATGGCATTGCCCTGGATACCCGCAGCATCGAAGCCCATCACGCACGAGCCCATCCGGTCGATCAACAAGCGCGCGGGGTGGGTGGTGGTGCCAAAGAAGTCTGGATCCTCCAGCGCCAAACGCAGCACAGGCATCTGCAGGCGCGCAAACCACACCCGAATACCAGGAGGAATCCGCTCTTCAGCCAAAATGGCCTGGAACATGAGCGCCACAATTTCGATGGTGGCTTTCTCGTTCTTGGTTTCTGCCTTTTTCTTCAGCTCGGCCGTCTTCTCGCGCAGATCTCCAGCCACCCGGGCCACACCCGCGGGGCTGTAATCCTCGTACAGCGTTCCATTCTCGGCATAGGCGGGTGCCTGGCCTTGACGCGGCGGCGCTATCGCTGCCGCCAACGCCGGGCTAGGCGCCCGCTGCTGTGCGGTATTGGTAAAGTCACCCCCCGCATGGCTTACAAACATTCGCCGGATCTGACCAATGACGCCCTGTGCCCGACTGCGGGCTCGCGCCAGTGGCGTGCCCGCGGTCATCATGCGCGTTTCTTCGTGTGCCCCGTACGATGGTGCACCTGGACCACTGTTTCCGCCGGAACCTTGCCTCCAGAAAGGCGTGGCACCAGAAACCGGCTGGACTCCGGCAAGCTGCTGAGTTGCACTACTTTCGGCCTGCGCAGCGGCATTCGCCGCGCCCCAACCCAATCGACCACCGAAAAATCCCCCCCGTTCAGCAGTTGCGCCACCCTGCGAATTGCCGCCGTGTTGAGCGGGGCCACCTGCCTGGTCGCCGATCGCCGCAGCATGGGGATCGGGCGCTGGCGGCACCGCCACTGCAGACGCCGGGCGTGATGGTGGGCGGCGAACGGGCGCCCTCACACGATCTGACAATTCGATCGTGGGCAAGACTCCCTTTTTGATGAGCGCTTCATTGGCACTGTCGTAGGCGCCCTTGAGCCGCTCTTGCATGAGCGTCTGCACCACGCCATTCACCATCGACCAGGAATCCCCAGGCATCCCTGAATTGGCCCATTGCTCCACCATTAGCAGGACCAGCACTTCGGGGCGAAACAGGTCGTTGGGCTCGAGGTCTTCGTTGCCCTTGAGGTCTTCAAACTTGCCGCTAACTTTCTCCATCACAGCCAGCACCATCCGCGAGGCCAGGATCTTGTTTTCCACAACCTCGGCACCCACTAGCTGCAACCCTGCGACTTCTGGATCAGCAGCTTTTTTGACCACCGGCGGCGCAAGGCATTCGCGCCACACCTTCATGGTGGACTCAATCCATACCGGGCGGCACTTTTTGTAGGCCGTCCAGCAGTCACGCCGGATCTGGTTATCGCGCGCACTTGCGGGTTCGTCCATCAGGGCAGTCAGCCGCTCCAGCACAGCTTGACCCACCTCGACCATGGCGTTACCCACCTCAGCCAGGAAGCGTTCGCGCACAGCTCGGGAGAGCTGCAATTTGGGAGAAACTGGGACCTGCGTAGCCATCAGGATGCATCTTAAACGGTCGCCCCGGAGTTCGGGTCGTTAGGGTCAATTTCCTTCTTGGCACCACCTTTGATCAGGTCTTCGCGCTGAATACCGAGCCACATGGCAATGGCGGCCGCTACAAAGACCGACGAATAAATGCCGAACAAGATGCCGATCGTGAGCGCCAGGGCAAAGTAATGCAATGTGGCGCCACCAAACAAAAGCATGGACAAGACCATCAGTTGGGTTGAACCGTGGGTGATGATGGTACGACTGATCGTGGAGGTGATCGCATTGTCGATGATCTCCTGCGTATTCATCTTGCGATAGCGGCGGAAGTTCTCACGAATCCGGTCAAAGATAACGACCGACTCGTTGACTGAGTAACCCAGCACCGCAAGCACCGCCGCCAACACGGGGAGGGAGAACTCCCACTGAAAAAACGCAAAGAAGCCCAGAATGATGATCACATCGTGCATGTTGGCAATGATGGCAGCAACGGCAAATTTCCACTCGAAGCGGATCGCCAAGTACAGCATGATGCCCACCACCACGAACGCCAGCGCCTTCAGACCATCCGCCGCCAGCTCATCACCCACCTGGGGACCCACAAACTCGGTACGGCGCAAGGTCACCGTGGCATCAACCGATTTGAGCGCAGTCAGGACCTGTTCGCTTTGCTGCGCCGAGCTGCTGCCTTTGACCGCAGGCAGACGGATCAGCACATCCCGTGCAGTGCCAAAGTTTTGCACCTGAACGTCGGTGAGCCCAAGCCGCCCTACCTGCGCACGAATGACATTGAGATCGGCCGGCTGCGAGTAGCTCACTTCCATCAATGTGCCGCCAGTGAACTCCACTGACAGATGCAAGCCACGCGAGAACAGGAAAAAGACCGCAGCCACAAAGGTCACAAAAGAGATCAGGTTGAACACCAGTGCATGCCGCATGAACGGAATATCACGGTGGATCTTGAAGAATTCCATAACGTTTCCCTTTAACTGGTCGTGACCTGATTGCCGGAATCAGGACGCCAGACGGTACCGATCGACACTGCCTTCAGTTTCTTCTGACGGCCGTACCAGAGGTTGACTATGCCGCGGGAAAAAAATACGCCCGAGAACATGCTCGTCAATATTCCCAGACAGTGCACCACAGCGAAGCCCCGCACCGGCCCTGAGCCAAAAGCCAAAAGCGCAAGGCCGGCAATCAGCGTGGTCACATTGGAATCGATGATGGTGGCCCAGGCACGGTCGTACCCGGCATGGATAGCGGCTTGTGGCGAGGCGCCACCCCGCAACTCTTCGCGCACCCGCTCGTTGATCAGCACGTTGGAGTCGATCGCCATGCCCAGAACCAGGGCCATGGCGGCCATACCCGGCAGTGTCAGAGTGGCCTGCAGCATGGACAGCAAGGCCACCAGCAGCAGCAAATTGACACCCAGCGCAATACTGGAAATGACGCCAAACAACATGTAGTAGACGCACATGAAGAGCGCCACGGCCAGAAAGCCCCAGGTCACGCTGTTGAAGCCTTTGGCAATATTCTCTGCGCCTAGGCTCGGGCCAATGGTGCGCTCTTCGATGATTTCCATCGGCGCAGCAAGTGAGCCCGCGCGCAGCAACAACGCCAGATCGTTGGCTTCCACCACCGTCATGGAGCCGGAAATCTGAAACCGGTTGCCCAACTCGCCTTGAATGACAGGCGCGGTCAACACCTCACCACGGCCTTTTTCAAACAACACGATGGCCATACGCTTCTTGAGGTTCTCGCGGCTGACATCGCGCATGATGCGCCCGCCCTTGGCGTCCACCGTCAGGTCGACCTTGGGCTGCTGGGTTTGCGAATCGAATCCGGGCTGAGCGTCGGTGAGGCTGTCTCCCGACAGAATGACCTGCTTCTTGACAATCACAGCGCGACCATCGCGCTCGAGGAACCGCTCGGAGCCAAACGGGACCATGCCGGTTCCCATTTCTGCCGCGCGCCCTTCAGTGCTGTCGTCCACCATGCGCAACTCGAGGGTGGCGGTGCGCCCCAGAATGTCCTTGGCCTTGGCGGTGTCCTGTACGCCTGGCAACTGCACCACAATGCGGTCGAGTCCCTGCTGCTGAATAACGGGCTCAGCCACACCGAGTTCGTTGATACGGTTGTGCAGCGTGGTGATGTTCTGCTTTATCGCCTGGTCTTGCACATTGCGTGCAGACGCCGGCCTGATGGTAGCGACCATCCTGACCTCCCCTGCCTCGGAGATTTCTACTGTTTCCAAATCAGGAAATTGGTCCTGAATCAGGCGTTTGGCTGCGTCGGCGGCGGGCGCGTCCCGAAAACGGATTTCAATGGTTTTCCCGCTGCGGGTGATACCGCTGTGGCGTACATTTTTCTCACGCAAACCACTGCGTATATCGCCGGTAAGTGACTCTGCCTTTTTCGACAGCGCGGCCTGCATGTCAACCTGCAACATGAAGTGCACGCCACCGCGCAAGTCCAGGCCCAGGTACATGGGAAACGCATTCAGCGCGCTCAGCCACCCGGGTGAGCGTGTCAGCAGATTGAGCGCCACCACATAACCGGGTTCAGCGACATCGGGGTTGAGTGTCTTTTGAATGGCGTCCTTGGCCTTGAGCTGGGCATCGGTGTTAGTGAAACGCGCCTTGATGGACGTCCCTTCGAGTACCAGTGCATCGGGCGTCAACCCCGCCGCTTTAAGGGTTTCCTCCACTCGGATGAGGGTGGCCGCATCGATCTTCATCGAGGGCTTCGCCACCGAAACCTGTACCGCCGGCGACTCACCAAACAGATTGGGCAGGGCGTACAGGGCGCCAATCACCACCGCAATCACAATGATCGCGTACTTCCAGACCGGATATCGGTTCATGATTCAACCCTAACAGGCATACTTACTTGATGGACCCTTTGGGGAGCACTTGCACCACCGCACTACGCTGGATCTGTACTTCCACTCCGCTGGCCACTTCCAGGCCAACATAGTTGTCACCGAGTTTGCTGACTTTGCCCAGCACACCACCGGCGGTCACCACTTCGTCCCCCTTGGCGATCGCATCGATCATTGCCTTGTGCTCCTTTTGCTTCTTCATCTGGGGCCGGATCATTACAAAGTACAGCACGACGAACATCAGCACCAAAGGCAACATGCTCATCAGAGACGACTGCATGTCTCCCCCGGCGGCGGCGGGAGCAGTTTGGGCAAAGGCAGAAGAAATAAACACTGGGAAACTCCACAAAACGCAAGGCAATGAATAGGGACTCGCTGCACCAGACCACGCTGGTTGAAACGAGTGGGCGACACCCGGACAACCGGCGATTGTAAACTGGCACGGCTTTTCAGGTTGACTCAGGGCCTCCGGACGCTACGCCACCTGCTGAAACTGCTCAACCGACTGGCTCCACTGCGCACGTACCGCTGCCAGGTGACGCGCCTTGACATGGCCAAAGCCACGGATCTGCTCGGGCAAGCGTGCAAAGACCACAGCCGCATCACGGTTGCTTACGTTGAGTTTGCGCAAAAGCGCTTCCATCGCAGCCTCATATTCGTGCACCAAGGCATGCTCCTCGCGTCGCTCCTCGCTGTACCCAAAAATGTCCAACGGACCACCGCGCAACACCTTGAGTGGCGCCAGCAGCTTAAATGCGGTACGCATCCAGGCCCCGTAAGGTCGCTTTTGCAGTTCTCCCGCCTCGTTGCGAACGGCCAGCAGGGGCGGGGCAAGGTGGTACCGAAGCGTGAAGTCGCCTTCAAACTGGGCGGCAAGACTGGCGTGAAAACCGGGGTCTGAGTGCAGTCGCGCCACTTCGTACTCGTCTTTGTACGCCATCAGCTTGAAGAAATACCGCGCCACGGCTTCTGTCAGTGGCAACTTCGCGCTGGGGGATATGGCTGCCTCGGCCGCCTGCACTCTGGAGACAAGCGCGCGGTAGCGCTCTGCGTACGCAGCGTTCTGGTAAGAGGTCAGGAACTCGACTCGCTTTTGCACCATTGCGTCCAGAGGCTCCTTGCTTTGTGGCATGAATGCAATGACCTGTCCCGGATGGAGCAGCTTTTGCACTGCCGACCAATCGTGGGCGGCACGGCGACCCCAGGCAAAGGCGGCTTTGTTGTTGTCCACCGCCACCGCATTGAGTTCAATGGCCCGCAATAGTGACGCTTGCTCCAGCGGAATCCAGCCCTTTTGCCAGGCGTAACCCAGCATGATGGGGTTGGTGTAAATAGTGTCGCCGAGTAACTGTGCCGCCATGGAGTCAGCGTCGAAGGCACCCAGCGCCTGATCACCCACCATGTTTGCAATCTCGGCGACGCATTGCTGGCCAGGGTTGCTCCAGTTGGCGTTGGCGACAAACGCTGCCGTCGGCACGGCATTGGAATTGAGCGCCACGTGGGTACGCCCGGCGCGCATGCGCACGGCGGTCTCCTTGTTGGCTACCACAATCGGGTCGCAACCTATGACCAGATCAGCACTGGCCATGGCCACCCGCGTCGTATGGATGGCATTCTGCGCTGGCGCAATCAGCACATGGCTCCAAGTGGCCCCCCCTTTTTGCGCGAGACCTCCGGCGTCCTGCGTTACCACGCCCTTGCCTTCGAGGTGCGCCGCCACCCCCAGCAGTTGCCCAATGGTGATGACACCGGTGCCACCCACCCCTGCCACGATGATGCCCCATGCGTCCTGGGCCAGCACACCGCCACCCAATGGCAACTGCGGATCGGGCAATGCGCCCAGGTCAAACGGCGAGGGTGCAGCCGCCTTGTCCTTTTTGCGCAGCGTTCCGCCCTCGACTGTGACGAAGCTTGGGCAAAATCCTTTTACGCATGAGACATCCTTGTTGCAGGTGCTCTGATTGATTCTGCGCTTGCGTCCGAACTCCGTCTCCAGCGGCTCCACCGAAAGGCAGTTACTCTGCACACCGCAGTCGCCACAGCCTTCGCACACCAGTTCATTGATCACCACACGGCGTGCTGGGTCCTCCAGGGTGCCACGTTTTCGCCGACGGCGTTTTTCGGTGGCGCAGGTCTGGTCGTAAATGATGACCGTGGTGCCCAGGATGGTCCTAAATTCTTTTTGCACAGCGTCGAGCCTGTCGCGGTGCTGAATCGCAATTCCCGCGGGAATGCCCTGCACCAAGGCATATTTCTCGGGCTCGTCGGTCACGATGGTGATTTTCACCGCACCTTCAGCGCGCATGCTTTGCGCAATCTGCACCACTGAATGGCCTTCGGGGCGTTCGCCTTGGCCTTCGGGGCGTTCGCCTACCTGCTGACCACCGGTCATGGCGACCGCATCGTTGTACAAAATCTTGTAGGTGATATTGACTCCGGCGGCAATGCTTTGGCGCACCGCCAGCAAGCCGCTATGAAAGTAGGTGCCGTCGCCCAGGTTGGCAAACACGTGCTGGTCATTGCAAAACGGTTGCTGCCCGACCCATGGCACGCCCTCGCCGCCCATCTGGGTAAAACCTACGGTAGAACGATCCATCCAGATCGTCATGAAATGGCACCCAATGCCGGCCATGGCGCGCGATCCTTCGGGCACCTTGGTGGAGGTGTTGTGCGGGCAGCCGGAGCAAAACCAGGGCTGGCGGTCGGCACCTTTGACGCCTTCGACGGCCAGCACCTGCATCGCGCGCTCCTTGGCGTCGAGGATGGCCAGGTGGGCATCGATGCGTGCCTGAGCTGCGGCGTCGATGCCAAGCTTGCGCAGGCGTTGTGCGATGGCACGGGCGATGATGGCCGGCGTGAGGTCGGCATTGGCGCGCAACAGGGTGCTTGCACTCGGATTGGGCAGCGCCCATTCCCCACAGCTGCCCACGCCGCCAGGCGATGCATCGCCGTCGGCCTCATTGAACTTGCCCAGCACCGTGGGGCGCAGATCACTGCGCCAGGCATACAACTCTTCCTTGAGCTGGTATTCAATGACCTGGCGCTTTTCCTCCACCACCAGAATTTCACGCAAACCGGTGGCAAAGTCGCGCGTCAGCTGCGCCTCCAGGGGCCACACCACTCCCACCTTGTGCAGGCGAATACCCAGATGGCGGCAGGTGGTGTCATCCAGCCCCAAGTCATGCAATGCCTGGCGCGTGTCGTTGTAGGCCTTGCCACTTGCAATCAAACCAAACCGATCATTCGGCCCTTCAATCACGTTGTAGTTCAGCCGGTTGGCGCGGATGTACGCCAGCGCTGCATACCACTTGGTGTAAAACAGCCGGGCTTCCTGATCCAGCGCAGCATCGGGCCAGCGGATGTGCACGCCGCCCGCAGGCATGGCAAAGTCCGTTGGCATCACGATCTTCACCCGGTCCGGGTCGACCGACACTGTGGCACTGGACTCCACAATTTCCTGAATCGTCTTCATCCCCGCCCAGACGCCGGAGAACCTGCTCATGGCAAACGCATGCAGCCCAAGGTCCAGAATTTCCTGCACCGATGCGGGGAAGAAAACAGGTGAACCGCAGGCCTTGAACACATGGTCGCTCTGGTGCACCGCGGTCGAGCTTTTGGCGACATGGTCGTCACCGGCCACCGCAATGACGCCGCCCCAGGGTGTCGTGCCCGCCATGTTGGCGTGCTTGAACACATCCGAACACCGGTCCACGCCTGGACCTTTGCCATACCAGATACCAAAAACACCGTCGTACTTATTGCTGCCAGGTGGAGCAAAGCCAAGCTGCTGGGTGCCCCAAACCGCGGTGGCCGCAAGTTCTTCGTTGACACCGGGCTGGAACACGACGTGGTGTTCTTTCAGGTACTTCTGCGCTTTGACGAGTGCCTGGTCGTACCCACCCAGAGGGGAGCCACGGTAGCCGCTGATAAAACCTGCCGTGTTCTTGCCACTCTTCTGATCACGTACACGCTGCAGCATCGGCAGACGCACCAGCGCCTGCACCCCGCTCATGAAAGCCAGGCCCGACGCTAGCGCGTATTTGTCATCAAGCGTTACCGATTGCAGAGCCGTGCCGGCCGAGGGCGGGACATCGCGTGGTGCATTCATGGTCCAAAAATGGACTAGCCGTGCCCGGCGCGCACCAGCACATCACGAATCGTCATGGCCAGTTCTTCGGCCATGAATTTGGCGATGTAGGCGTCGGCACCCACACTCTTTACATGGCCTTCGTTGGTGGTTCCCGTGAGCGACGAATGAATGATGACAGGCAAGCCTTTGAAACGAGCGTCCTGCTTGATGTTGCGTGTCAGGGTAAAACCATCCATCACCGGCATCTCCAGATCGGTCAGCATCAGGGCCACCTTGTCCAGGATAGTTTTACCTTCCGCCTTGGCTTTCTCGGCCATCGACCCCAGCATGTCCCACGCTTCCTGACCGTTCTTGGTCATGATGAAGGGAACACCCATGGACTTTAGCCCCTGCTCGATCATCATGCGTGCCACGGCAGAATCGTCTGCAGCCAGCACGATCGTGCCGGGTGGTAGTTTTACCGGTGCAACCCCTGCGGTGTTTTCGCTGGCGCGTTGCTCCTCAGGCAGCACATCACGCAGAATCTGCTCTACATCCAGCACCTGGGCCAACCGGGTATTTTCTGCAGCGCCATCCAGGCGCGCAATGCTGGTCACCAGTCCGCCGCCACTGCCTTCGGCAGATAACACATGCTTCCACTCAAGACGCACGATCTCATTAACTTCCTCGACCGCAAACGCTTGCGTAGTACGTGCAAACTCGGTCACCAGCAAAATGCCCAGGCCCTTCGTGGGGCGGCACCCTACCACCATCGGCAGGTTAATGACAGTAATCATCTGGCCGCGAATATTGGCCACGCCCATGACTGTGGGCGGCATGTTAACCATGGCGGTCACTTCGGGCATGACCAGAATTTCACGCACCTTGAACACATTGATGCCGAACAACTCCCTCTTTTCGCTATTTGCCGCCTCACCCAAACGAAACAACAGCAGCTCAAACATGCTGTTGGCGGCCAGATTGGTCCGCTCGTCAATTTCCCGCATAGAGTTAGTAGTCATGGGTCATCCCGGTTTTGAAACGTGAAAAGTTACCAGAACGCATGGTACCGTGAACTGGCCTATTTTGGCCAGAGGATCCACGCCTGAAACGACCTTCCCAGCCACAATGTGACACTCGTCAAGTCGCGGCAAACAGTGCGCAAATCCGCCGGGTCAGTCCGCCGCCGCCAGCTCTCTCACGACGGCCGCTACTGATCCCGCATCTGGCAGGTGCGAAATTGCGCCCACCAGTTCGTCACGCACCTGGGCCAGCAGTACGTCAAAGCGGCCACCTTGCACACCCAGCGCCGTGGCAATCGTTTGCACATGGCTGCGCTCGGCGGGGCTCAGGCTGCCATCGGCATACGCAGCCATCAGGCACATCAATACGACGGTGTCTGCAAACTCCGGCGTGCTTCCAGCGAGGCCACTGGCATCGAAGGCCTGTGCGTCGGGACTGACCAGCACGGTAGCGGTACTGGGCATGTCGGCACTGCGCGACGATTCGTAGAACTGGCCAATCAGCGCTGCCTCTGCGGGGTGTATGCCGTCAACCAGCGCCACGGAAAGCATGGCCCGGGTGAGTTGGGTGACCTGTGCCGGGCTGAGATCCTGATCGTGAATGGGGTGCATGGGGTGTCTCCTTGTTCAGTTGAAAATGGAATCAAACGATGGAAAACTCGCTAACGTACCAGCGCACGGCGTCTGGCATCCAGCAGGTTGGCCTGGATATCGGCGACCGCCATGTCGCGGTAACGTTTGGGCAGCATGGATCGCCGGGAGGTTTCTGACACTGCCAGCAACTCCATAAACTCGATCATGTCGCGTTCCTGTGGTGGCATGAAGTCCAGTGCCGCTGCGTTCAAGGCTTGGGCGTTCAACGGTTCGCCCTGGTTGCGCGCCATTTCCACTGCCAGCAACGCCAGCGCTTCGAGGTCGGCGTTGGAGTAGCCCGTCAGGGTTTCGCACAGGATGAGCATCTCCTCTGGGCTGGCCGAACAGGACTCGCCGTAGCGCGACAACACAGCCTGTAGTACCTGCACACGCTCCGCGGCTGAGTCACAGTAGAAAAACGGAATCTTGCGGTCCAGCCGACCCGGACGCTTGATGTCGGAGTCCAGCTTGTCGGGGCGGTTGGTCATCATCACAAACAGCACCTGACCCCGGTTCTCGGTTTCTGCCATGAATTCCTTGAGCCGGGCGATGACGCGCGAACCGGTGCCATCGTCGCCTCCATCGCCACCCCCTGAGCCAAAACTGCGGTCGCCCTCGTCAATGATCACGGCTATCGGCCCCATGGCTTTGACCGTGGCCAGCACGCGTTCCAGGTTCGCCTCGGTGGAACCCACCCATTTGGAGCGGAAGTTTTTCAGCGCCACTGCGGACAAACCAGCCTCTTTCAAGAACGCCTTGATGACAAAGGTTTTGCCCGAGCCCATGGGACCCACCGCCAGCAAACCCATGGGAGTGAGTGTGGTTTCACCTTCCTTCAGATTCCTGGCGATGGCCAGCAGTTCGTGTTTGATGTGTTCGTGGCCGCCCACACTGGCGAGGCCGTGTTTGGGTTCGATGAACTCGATCAACCCGGCGCACTCCTTTTCAATCATCTCGCGCTTGCGGGCGTGGATGACCTTGAGCACTTCCTGGCTGGAATCGCTGGCGGGCAGTGTTTTGTTGGGTTCAATCAACTTGCCGATTTCCGCTGGCGTCATTCCGGCAGTGATACTGGCCAGTGTGGTGGCACGGGCGTCGGCGTCGGGCGTGCCTTGCAAAAGTTGCAGTATCAGCGCGCGCCGTTCAGGCTCGCTTAAGCCCTGCCCATCGGTGCTGGCCAGGATGCTGGCCAGCTGCACCGTGCGCAAACCGCCGGTACGCTCTGAGAACAGCGTGACTTGCTGAGCGGTGAGCTTGGGTGCAAAAAATGCAATCACACGGCTGCGCATGTCCAGGTCAGGCATGGGTATCTCGATCGCTGCCACTTTGGGGTTGGACAGCAGGCCCGGGTTAATGGCGCCAAGCGACTCGGTGATCAGGATGACGATGTTGTCACCACTGGTGAGTGTCTTGTCCAGCGACCAGCGGTGAAAGGCCAGGTAGGTCTGCCGATCTTGCTGGGCCATGAAACTGGGGTCGCCCGCCGGTAGCAGCGCATCGGCGTACGGCACGATGACCGCGGTCGATTGTTGGGCTCGCATCTGCACTTCCAGGGCGTGCAGCGCTTGCAGCAGAGGAATGTCATCGGCCACTGGCGTGGTGGCAGGGGCACTTTCCGGCTTGCCACTCAGCGCGCGGATGCCACGTTCCAGACTGACTTCGCAGACATGCTTCTTGGTGTCCTTGAACAACTCGGCCACCAAAAAACTCTGCAGGTTGTGCAGCGTGTCGCCCACCAGAAAATTGTCGAACACATTGCGGTACAGCACAAAAGTGGATGCCTCGCCAGCCAGGTATTTTTGCCGCAGGGTTTCCGCCCACCGGGGCAGTGCGTTGCGCATCTTTGGGGGGGCTGTCATGGTGGCCGTTGCCTCTACAGGGTTTTTGCCGGCGCAGCCTGGGCGGCAGCTCGGGCCTGCTTCATCGCATCGAGTTGCGCCTTGGCGGTGACGCTGCCGCTGCTTTGGCGCAGTTTGTTCAAACGCACATCCAGGTCAGAGTTGTGCAATTCCGCCCCCAGGCTGGCCTGTGCCACCTGACCTTTGATATGTTCTCGCACGGCACCCAGGGCTTGTACTTCGGCATCGACCGACAGGCCATCGAGCTGGCCCTGGATTTTGAGTCGGGCCTGGGCACTGTGCATTTGCGCCAGCATGCGGTCTTTTTCGACCTTGAGCTTGTCAATTTCCGATTTCACCTGCATCAGGGAGTCTTTGGCAGTGTCAGCATCGGCAGTGGCCTGTGCTGCTTCTGCGCGCAGGTCGGTGATGGCAGCATCCAGGGCATTTTTTTTCTGGATCAGTACCACGGCAAGATCGTCCTGATTGGTAGCCAGTGCGGTTTCCAGATCCGCGCTGACAACAGCCAGCTCGCGCTCATGGGTTTCCAGACGGGCCGTGATCTCCTGGCGACGCGCAATGATGGAACCGGTGGCCGCCTTGAGTTGGCTGTACTTTCCAATCATTGAGGTGATGGCGTTCTGGTAGGCGATCTCGGGGTGGGCTTTCTCCACATCCGACACCCACAATGAGATGAAGCCGGTCCAAAGGTTCGACAGACGGGCGAAGATTGCGTTGTTGGCCATGTTTAGTTCTCCGGGTGAAAAAGATGGAATGATGCTGAAACTTTACGGCTTGATGGAATGGGACGCGTTGGTGGCGACGCGGCCGGCGGCCAGGGCGGCAGTTCCCGCCATCGACCCACGTGATGCGCGAGGACTGGCGTACGACGCAGCCTGGTCCAGAACCTGCGGCGAATCAAACTCGGCAGCCACTTCCTCGGCCAGGCGCAATTGCGCCAGCGATTCTTCAAGTTTGCTGCCCATATCGTTGGAATAGGGTGAAGTGATGACCAATTGGTACACCTCTTCCATCTTGTCCGGCATGGCAATCAGCGTGGCTTCCAGCGCACTGCGGCGCACGGCCAGGCGGCGCGAGCGGTTCATGACTTCGGTGTACTCCGCTAAAGCACTGCGTAACTGTCGCGCCTCTTCCTCACGCAGCGCTGTGTTCTGTAATTGCGCCTGGATGTCGACAATGCGCCTGGTCGCCACATCGTCACTGGCGTGGTCTTTGCGTTGCTTGAGCGACAGGTTGACCGCACACAGGCCCAGGTAATCCACGGTCAGGTCTTCCAGCTTTTCAACATCTTCGCGGGTCAGTGTGGTGCGGCTATCACTGGCCGTCTGGTACAAGGCTTGCACCCGGCTGAACATGTGCTGGTAGGTGTTCAGCGCCGCCGTGTCGCCATAGTTACTGAGTTCACCCAGCAGTTGCAGTCGACGTTGTGCACGGGTCTGCTGATGGTGCTCGCGATCGACCTTGGCGCGAAATGCGGGCAGACTGGGAATCGCCAGGGCCGCCAGCGCCTCACAACCCAATCCCACCACACCCACGAGGGCCATGCCCGCCCAACCCATGGGGATGGAGGCAAAAATGGCCACCACCGCGGTCGCCAGCATCGCCACACGGTTGTTGGGATGCTTAAGGAAAGCACCCAGATAGGATGGTTGAGGCTTCACGCAACCAGCGTAATTTGTCGGTGTGCCCAGGGGATTGTCACTTGGAGAACCGGGCCCAGATACGTGCAATCTCCTGCTGGTCCTGCTCACTCAGGATGGGCATGGGCTGGGAGCGGCTCAGCGACTGGGTGCTCGGCACCACAGCAGGGTTGGACTTAACAGAATCGCTCATGAACTCGCCGGCCTTGAGGTTGGCATTGGCGTACCCCACGGTGTTGGAGATTTTGGCAATCACCTGGGGACGCAACAAGTAGTCGATGAACAGGTGCGCCTCGCGCTTGTTCCTGGCATTGGCGGGCACGGCCATGGCGTCGATGGCAAGCAGGCCACCGTCGGCGGGCACCCGGTATTCCACATTGCCGCGCGACTTGGCCTGGGCCTGTACGGCGTCGCCCGAAAAGCCGATGGCCACGCACACTTTGCCACTGGCCAGGGCGTCAATGAACTGGTCGGTGGGGATGACCTTGACGATGCCAACCAGCCGCTCGAGAACCTGTGCGGCTGCGTTGGTCGAGTTTTTGCCGTCCCACTTGGTTTGCCCACCGGCCATGGCGGCCATCGGCACCACGTCGGTGGCGGAGTCCACTATGCCGACGCCGCAGGACTGGAAGCGCCGCGCGGTGTCGGGGTCGAACACATTGGTGAGCGAATCCATGGCGTGGCCGGGGTAGGCCCTGGCCGTGAGCTTGGGGTTCCAGGCAATGCCGACCGTGTACCACATGTAGGGCAGGCTGTAGGCACCATCTTTATCCCAGGCCCGCAAAGTGGCGTCCACCCGGGGGTCGATATTGCTCAGGTTTTTGAGGCTGGTTTTGTCCAGCTTGCCCAGGAGCCCTTTGGCGGCCATTGCCGGCACGGCGTTGGCGGTGGGGAACACCACGTCATACGGTGCGCCACTGGCTTGCAATTTGGTTTGCAAATCGTCGTTGCCCGCAAAAATGTCGTACACCACACGGATGTTGTGCTCTTTCTCAAAGTCCTGCAGCACGCTGGGTTCAATGTAGTCGGGCCAGTTCAGCACACGCACGGTACTCTTGGCGCTTGTGCCCACGCCATTCACTGCGCGACGCAGGTTCATAAGGACGGTGGCGGTGATCAGGCCGTCCACCGTGACGCCTTGTGACTCCTGAAACGCCTCGGTGGCGACCTGGGTTTGGGGACCGAAGGTGCCGTCCAGCGGCCCCGCATTAAAGCCCAGCTTGCCAAGCAAAATTTGCGCTTCGCGCAGACCGGCAGCATCGACCAGCTTTTCGCGGCCCTTGTAATTGCCGCTAGACCAATTCTGGGTTTGCCAGATAACACGGCGGATGGAATTGAGCAACGCATCGGTCACCTGCGGTGTCGGCGGCAAGCCGTTCTGCACCGAGAAGGACAGTATGGCTTCCAGCGTGGCGGGAGTCAGTGTGCCACTGGGGGACTCGCGCAGCAACCCCATGCGGGCCAGCAGGCGCTGCGCCGTTTCGACCTTGGCGGTGCGCGCGCCGGGGCTGGCCGCGGCTGCCGGTGCAGCCTCGGGTTTGGCGGTGCCAAATACAAAACCTTGTGCCTGAACAGTGCTGCCCAGCAGTCCGGCGCAGCCCAAAACAGTCAGCAGGGCGAAAGTGTGCGTTTTCATGGCGTTGTCCTTGTCAAAAGCGCTTTTTTTGGCCCTTACTGGCCGGAGGCAAAACAAATGGAGCCGCGCGACTGCGCCAGCTGGAATAGTTTGGCAGCCTGCTCCTGGTTGGCAGCCAGGCCGCCTTGGCCCTTGAGCGTCATCTCGCCCAGGTGACAGGCCGCTCCGCCATCACCCGCTTTCACGGCCGCTTCCAGGTGGGGGCGAGCTTGCGCGAAATTGCCGAGGTCCATCAGTTTGCGCCCCATCTCGGTGTTTTGTGCAGCGGTCGGTCTGGCGGGCGCGCCAGACTCCACCAATTTGGGCGAGGCGTTTGCAGGTTCAGCGGTCGGTGATTTCGTACTGCCTGGCGCTGCAGGTGCCGGTTCAGCGGGTATCGCAGTGGCCGACGGTGTACCAACTGCAGTAGAAGAAGCGGGCGTGGCCTGACCGGCCTTAAGGTCGCTAAGTTTTTCTTTGAGCCCCAGATGCCACACGGCAGACGCCATGCCACCGAGCACGGCCAACGCGATCAGACCCTTGGAGAGCGGAGTCAAACTGGCCATGGACTTTATTCCTTGGAAGGTTGGGTAGTGGAGCCAAACTGGCCTGACAAACTCTGCAGTCTCTGGCTGAGTTGGACAATTTCACCTAAAGCGCGTGCGGTCTGATCTTGGGCAGCCTTCAGTTCGGCCTGCTGGGTGGCGGTGTCTGCGGCGGCGCGGCCCAGTTCACGGGCCACCAGCGCTTCCAGCTCGCTGATTTGCTTGCGGATGTCACCCACCACCTGCTCCTGTCGTGCTGCGATGGCATCCAGCCGGGTTTGGGTCTGGGTCTGCATCACCTGCAGACCGGCTTGTAACTGCTGTGCGTGCGCGGCCAGCGCGCGCGTCTTGGCTGCGGCGTCGGCCAACGGGTCTTCGATGGACCAGGACTCATCCGCAGCGTCCATGGCCTTGACGGCCATGAGCCGGGTCGCCTCGTCCATGGCACTGAGACCATCGAGCAGGCGCAGCAGGCGCTCGGCCGGGTACAGGGCTGGTGCCACGCCACCGCTGGCGTAAATCTCCTCCAGATTGAGAGGATCGCCGGGGCCGAGTGCGGGCTCCGCTGCCGTTGGCGCTGCGCCTACAGATAGTGCGGCCTGCGGGTCTGCAATGGCGTTGCTGACAGGAGCGGGGGCTGTCTGATCCTCGGGCGCGTCATTCCTGACAAGCCCGGCTTTTTCCAAAAAGTCCAGCATTCCCTTCATGGCACTTTTCCCTCGAAATGGTTAATCCGATTCCCCATTGCATAAACATTGCGCGCTGAGAGCGTCCGGTCTCGTCGGGCGAAGTTTAATGCCAATCCCGAATCGGCTTGTGCGCAGGTACCGGACGCTACCCCAGTGCGCAGTGCCCGAGGCCGCTGGAAGTCCAAAGGGGTCAAAATAACGCGAACAAGGCGCTATAGTGAAGAACGCATGAAAACCCCCAATCTGATGTATCTGACATTTGCGCGTCGCATTACCTTGCTGACCTGGAGCAAGTGGTGCGTTCTTGTTGTGCCGGCGCTGGTGGCGGTGATGCTCTACGGGTTCAGGCCAGCACTATTTCTGGTCGGCTTGATCAGCGCCACTGCGTTTGTAGGACTGCGAGCGTGGGAAATGAGCCAGCGTCGGCAGTTCATCCGCGAGTCGCGCTTTCCGCCGGTATTGTTTGCCAAACTTCGCGAAGCCTACCCCCAGCTTTCCCGCAGCGATGCGGATCTGGTTCTGCGCGGCTTGCGCCAATTCTTCCTGGCGCACCTGCGCAGCAATCGTAAATTTGTCGCTATGCCCAGCAAACTTGCCGATGAGGCCTGGCACGCCTTCATCCTGCACACCCGTGCGTATGACGACTGGTGCAAAGCGGCTTTTGGCAAGCTCATGCACCACACCCCTGCCGAAGTGCTGGGCAAGGACCCCAAGCGCAACGACGGCCTGCGTCGCACCTGGTACTGGGCCTGCAAAGAAGAAAGCATCAACCCGCGCAATCCCAGCCGCTTGCCCCTGTTGTTTGCGCTCGACACCAAGTTTTCGGTGCCCGGGGGCTATCGCTACGTGCCCGACTGCCGCGAGATCGACCGACAAAGTGGCTCGGATGCGTATTGCGGCAGCAGTTTTTCCAGCGACGCGAGTGATGGCGGTGCGTGTGGCGATGCAGATGGCTTCGGCGGCTGTGAGGCAGGCGGCGGCGATGGAGGGGGTGATGGTGGATGCGGTGGCGGTTGCGGCAGCGGCGGCGATTGAGCGTGTTGTGCAGTGCACCCGCCCTATTTTGGCCAGAGGACCCACATTTGCAATGGCTGTCGCAAACGCGCAGCCAGTTCGGCCGCTTCGCTGCCCCACCCAGAAAAATAGTCTGCCCGCACCGCGCCGGTGATGGCACTGCCAGTGTCCTGCGCCAGCACCAGTTTTTGCAGGGAAACCAGCGGCCCGCGCGAGGCCATCCATACCGGTGTTCCGTAGGGAATGCTGGTCGGGTCTACTGCGATGGAGCGTCCGGGTGTCAAGGCCACGCCTTGCGCACCACGGGGTCCCACCTGGGCATCCCTATCGCTCAGCGGCTCTTCCTTGAAAAACACCATGCGCGGGTTGACCCACAGGAGCTCCTGCTGACGCTCCGGGTTGCTCGCCAGCCAGTCACGAATGCCGGGCCAGGAAGCATCCTTGACCAGCCCCCGGTCGAGCAGCCAGCGTCCGATGCTGCGGTACGGCTGGTCGTTGGAGCCTGCATAGGACAGACGCACCCAGCGGACACTGCCATCGGGCTGCATCAAGCGCAGTCGGCCGGACCCCTGAATCTGCAGCACCAGGGCGTCAATCGGATGGGCCAGATAGGCAATGGCGCGCCCCTGCAGCGCCGCGCGGGCGGCGGACAGCGTGTCGATTTCCTGGCGGCTGTACCACGGCTTGCGCTGGGCCAGATTGGTCGGTGGCTGGTACAAGGGTACCGAGAACTCGTCCGTCGGTACGCGGCTGGCATCGAGCAGGGGCTCGAAGTAACCGGTCAACAACCCCGTCGAGTCCCCTTGCAAGGTCTCCACGCGGTACGGCCGCAACCGTTGCTCAAGCCAGGCCCGTTGCGCTGGCGCGTCGGCGATGCTCAACAACCGCACCTCACTGCACAGGGCGGCGTAGGGCGGTGCGGGACGCTCACAGCTCTTGATCCAGGCGTTCCAGGCTTCAAACAGCGCATCTTCCCGCAGGCCTGCAAGGTCAGACCAGGCGGCTGGGACCCAGCGACTCTTGCCGCGCACCAACGTTGTGGCCACCTCCTCATCTGCAAACGAAGGGAACTCATCCCGCACCGTGGCCTGCTCTGGCACTGGAACCGCTGTCGCATTCGGTCCACGCACCGGGGCACTGGTACAGGCCGCAAGCACCAGCCCCACGGTAACCGCCATCAAAAAGGCTCTGCACATCGCTGGAACTTTGTAGCGAAATAGGCCTTCTGCGCTTATGGATTGTGCGCAAGCAGCTCTCTTTTTCATAGCAAACCAAACCCTCAGAGAATCCTGTGTTGCAAGGCTGGCAACTGGGTGCGGTGGTGCGCCAGTTGCCCGCAATCAAGCTCCGCGCACACCACCCCCGGCTCCTGGGCACGCTGCGCCAGCACCTGGCCCCAGGGATCGATCAGCACTGACTGGCCCCAGGTGCGGCGACCATTGGGATGCGTACCCCCCTGCGCCGCCGCAGCCACAAATGCCAGATTCTCAATAGCCCGCGCGCGCAAGAGAACCTCCCAATGAACAGCCCCAGTGGTGTAGGTAAACGCGCTGGGTACCAGGATCAGGTCCACACCTTGGGTGGCATAGTGCCGGTACAACTCGGGGAAACGCAGGTCATAACACACGCTCAGGCCTATTTGCCACAGGTGTCCGTCGCGCGAAGCAAGGGAAAACGTGGTGGGAGTTGATCCAGCGGCAAGGACACGCGACTCGTCGTACGCTTCCCGACCATTGTCAAAACGGAACAGGTGTATCTTGTCGTAGCGCGCCACGCACTGACCTTGCGGGTTGAAGGCCAGGCTGCTGTTGTAGACCCGGTCGTCCTGTGGTGCTGTCAATGGCAAGGTACCCCCCACGATCCACAAACCCAGGGTGTGAGCAGCTTCAGCCAGAAATGTTTGCAGTGGGCCAACACCGAAGGGCTCACGAATCGCCAGTTTGTCGGCATCGCTGTGCCCGATCAGACAAAAATACTCTGGCAAGACCGCCAGCTCGGCGCCCGTTTCGGCCGCCTCCTCCAGCAAGGCTCTCGCCTGCCGTAAATTCGCGTTGACGTCCGCAGTGGACACCATTTGCACAGTAGCGACTTTCATTTCTGTTCCTTCGTCGAGGCGGGTGGAGTTGCTTGCTGCTCAACTTTGGTCACGCGGGGATCCACCCAGGTGCCATCCACCAGAAACTCCTGAGTTGCCGCTTCCATCAGCGGTTTGCGCAATATCCACTGTGCCAAAAAAGTAGACAGGCCAATCAGCGGGTTGATGGTCGATGCAATCAATGAGGCACTGCCGGCGTTGATCTCGGGCACCACCACCACCTTGATGCTCTGCGTTTCCTTGGCAATATCGGCCTTGCCTTCCATCAACACAGCCGCGTTGACGCCTTTCATCTGCAGGTTGTTGGTGCGTGCAATTCCCTGGTCAATGGCCACATCCCCACGCAAGAAGTCAAAGGAAAAGCCTTCGCTAAAGACATCCCGGAAATCCAGCGCCAAACGCCTGGGCAGCGACTGCAGACTCAGCACGCCCAGCAGCTTGGCAATGCCGGGGTCGGCTTTCAGAAACTGCCCGGTCTCCACATTGACATTGAAGTTGCCGCCCATGCTGGCATAGTCCAGTGTGATGGGCGAGCCCATCCAGCCAACCCGCCCTTCGATTTTGCCCTCGCCCTTGCGCAGTACACCGGGCATACCGAAGCGTTCCAGCAAGGCTCCGGCGTCCGAAATGTCGAGCGTGAACTTCATGGCGGTGCGGCGTCGGTCCTTGATGGATGTGACAGCCACCGGCTCGGTCAGCGAAACAATGTTGGTCCAGTTGCCGCTGGCCTTGAGGGATGCTTCCGGGGTCGTGATATCAAAGCGGTTGAGTCGCCACTCGCGGCTCGCCTCCTTGCCACCGGTGGCAACCAGATTGACCGCTTCGATGTCGACGCGACCGAGCTTTTTGCCACGCAGCTCGGTGTCCTCCACCACAATGTCCATCGCCGGGATGCTGACGGGCTGCTCATCCAGAATTCTTTCCATCTCCTGCGCGGCACCAGGGGCCACCGACAAGCGCGCCAGGCGGGCGTAGAGGAGACCGGCCTGGGGTCCAAGCGACTGGCGGTATTCGAGATAACCATTGAGCTCGGCGGCATCGACATTGGCGCGCCACAACAGGCCGTCCCGCCCGCCGCCAGCCAGCACCTGGTTGAATTTGCGTCCCCCCCAAGCCAACGTCTGGGCGCGCACCACCACGCTGTCGGGCAAATAGCTCTGGGCCAGGCTTTGCGCCGATGCAGCGGAAGCGCTTGTACCTGCCGGTATTTCCGCGGTTTGCGACAGCACACGGGTCCAGGCATCCACATCCAGCAATCCAACCTGGATATTGGCATTCACGCCGCGCTCGGGCAGCACGGCAGATTCATCCGCCGACAGCCCCACACCAATGGCACCGCGCAACACCCTGGCCTCTGGTCCGGATACATCGCGCACATATCGCACGCTGGCCTGCGTGCCCACCTCCAGCAGCAACTGGTCCTGCAACGCAGGCATGGCGGCGCCAGCTACCTCTGTACGAAGGGCAGAGATTTCGAAGCGCAAAGGCAGAACCGCCTGCGCTGTTTTGTGGAAAGGCTCGGGCAAACGCAATGCCATACCCGCCAAATTGGTATTGACCTGCAACTCGGCAATACCTGCCCGCAGGCCCAGTATTGCGGAATAGGAGGTGGCTCCGCTGCCATATTCGGCCAATCGCGCAACCAGTCCCAACTCGTGGGCCTCTCCCAGACCTTGGGCGGTTGCACTTCCCTGCATACGCATCAACTGGGCCGGATTCTTGACGTTGAGGCCGCCTTCAATGCGCACCTCGCCACCGAGTGCCTGCGCCTGCACACCGGAGACCGAAAACCCGGTATCGGAAAAGGCGATGGCGCCGCGTGCCTTCGTCAGACGGGGGGTATCAGGCCTTATCTGCACATCGTTGCCAGGCAAGTTAAGGCTTCCTTGTACGGTCGCGCGCTCGGGGTTGGCCAACGGCAGCGCGAGCTTGAAGCGGAAGTCTGCGGGACCGCTGGCACTGGCCTGGGCCAATGCATGGCTGGTCATCTCCCCCAGGGGGGACGCATTGACCAGACCGACCATGTCGGCCAACGCGCCACGACCTTCGGCATTGACTACCAGTTGCGCAGTACCGTACAAATTGCTGATGCTGCTGTCCGCCTTGACCAATTGCAGACTGCCAGCACCGGCCGTCACGGCGCGCGCAGACTTGATATGCAAGCTGTTGTGGTCGATCAGGAAATCCGCCGACACCTGCGCCAGGCTCGGCCAAGGCAAGCTACCCTTGGGCAGCACGCTGGCGGGAACATAGGCATAGCTGGCATTTTGCAGCTCGGCACCAATGCGGAACTCACCCTTGCGGGGGTCACTGAAGGGAAAATCGTTCAGATCTCCCTTGACACGAAACCGTACGTCCGAACCCGTGCCCCCCAACACCGCATCGCGTACATACTCGCGCACTCCCTTGTCGATGCCGGTCGGCAAATAGCGGTGTACGCGGTTCAACTCCGCGCGACTCAGGGCACCGGTCAAATCCAGCACTCCCAATCCCGATACGCCAACGCCGCCGAATCGCCATTTCGCTTGCAGTTCGCCCTGCGCGTCAGCATTGGCAAATTGCACATTGGTGGCATTGAGCGTGGTTTGCATCCCTTCGCGCTTCCACTGGAGATCGCCCGTAAGCCGCTCAAACGCGAGCTGCGGGTCATCGAAGGTCAGCGGCGCCAGCAAAGTCCCGCTCAAACTGAAGCGGGCCGTGCCACCTGCCTGGGTCAGATCGAAATCGAGGTCCAGCCCTTGAAATCCGGGTCGCATACCGGTCATGGCGGGGTCCGCGGCTATGGCCATCTGTTCGACACGCCCCCGGACGGCATACCGCACGGGTTTCTCAGGAGGGCCCTGCCACGAACCTTCGAGCTTCCTGACCAGTCCACGCGGACGCAACCCGGCAAGCCTGCCGTGCCAGGCATCCCCCAGCGGCAAGCGCTGGGCGATCTCCGCTAGCGCGGCAAAGTCGAGTCGGTCTGCCTCCAGATTCCCGTGCGGCAGGTTGCGGGCATCACCTTCGAACCAAGCCACGCGCAGATTGCCACCAGGCCAGTGCAGGCCGTCGCCCGTATCAAACTCCAGAGCACGGGTCGAGAACTCAACACCTCCATCCACCAAGCGAACACCCAGCCGACCGGCCACCCAGCGAAACTGCAGGTCTTCGAGTTTCTCGGTAACGCCCACTTGCACGTTCTTAAGCGCCACGTCCACGGTGGCGCTTACCGGGCGGCCGCGATCCAACTCCAGCCAGGCCCGCACCGCCCCGGCACCATGCTCCACGTCGACGCCAATATCGGCATAGCGGCGCAAATGGTTGAGTTCGATGTTGGAAAAGTCCACATACATCTGCCCCGTCCAATCCTGCCAGCGTCCGGCGTGCCGCGATAGCAGGGGCTGCCTGAAAATGCCGGCCGCAGTGATGCGTTCACCCCAATGAGCCGACGGCGTGAAATCCAGGCGCATGGCATGGGTGTTGTGCCGGTTGCGCAGCACCCAGTCCACATCGGTCAAGGTCAACGGTGGCGCGCCGCGCAGCTCGTCCGTCCATGTCACGGTGCCATGTCGAATGGCTAGTTCAAACTGGTCAAATAGCCAGTCCAGAGCCGGACTGTCTGCACTGGGACCGGCACGAACAAGCAAGCCGGCCACCCGCAATTGACCATCCACCGTGCGACGCACATCCAGCACCGGACTGTCTATATAGAGTTGCTCCAACCCCCCTCCCAGGACTGACCGAGGCGACAGCGCCACCTGAACGCTCGGCAGCCGCAGCGCAGTGCGGCCCTGCGCATCGAGCAGCAGCACCTCGTTGAATTCAATGGAAGGGATCAAGCCATTGGTGCGCGCAACCACGGTCCCGATGCGCAGCGGTACCCCCAATGCCCGCGTGGCTTGCTGTTCGAGCCAAGGACGCAGTTCGGCAATTCGCGGCACAATCAGGAAATGCAATCCCGCCCAGACCATGGCCAACACCAGCCACGCTGACACCAGCAGCCTCAACACCCACTTGGCGACAGTTGCAACTGTTCTCAGCAGTGGGGTTGGCGTGGGTGAAGTCTCAATCATTCGCTTGTTGGATCTATGACAGGAATTATGACCCGCAATGGTGGCCAGGCTCTGGCGGCCCAGTCGCGCTTCACCCAACGGATACGGCGCCGCTATGAAGACCAAATGGACACCCTGGCAGCGGGCTTGCCCAACCGGCATGACATGCACAAGTGTTATGCCACGCTGCGCGAGCGTGGGGAGAGCATTGGTGCGGCACTGCGCATCACACGCCAATTGGTACTCGAGCGTCTGGTCTGCGCCGACTGCGATGCCGGTGCCAGCCTGGCCAGCGTCACCGCAGCCATGACCGAACTGGCCGAGTTTGCCCTGGACACCGCCTGCCAGGAAAGTCTCCAAGTGCTGGACGCCCAACATGGCACCCCACTGGGTCCACAAGGGGAACGCGCCAATATCTGTATTGTGGGTATGGGCAAGCTGGGTGCGCGCGAACTCAACGTGTCGAGCGATATCGATCTGATTTACATCTACGACCACGATGGTGAAACCGCGGGCGATGCCAACGGCAGGGGGCGCCTGTCCAACCAGGAGTACTTTGGCAAACTGGTGCGCGCCATGTACGCGTTGGTGGGCGACACCACCGAACACGGTTTTGTCTTTCGGGTCGATCTGGCGTTGCGGCCCAATGGAAACTCCGGCCCCCCGGCGGTATCCCTGGGCGCGTTGGAGGAGTATTTCCACGTGCAGGGTCGGGAATGGGAGCGCTTTGCCTGGCTCAAGAGTCGCGTGGTGGCACCGCAGAGCGTGCTGGGCACTGCTTCGGCACCGAATCTGCGCAGTGTGGTCACACCATTTGTGTTCCGCCGGTACCTGGATTACAACGTATTTGACTCGCTGCGGGTCCTGCACCAGCAGATTCGGGACCATGCCACCAAGCGCAGCGCCGGGCGTCCCGAGCGCAACAACGACGTCAAGTTGTCACGCGGCGGCATTCGCGAGATCGAATTCACCGTGCAACTGCTGCAAGTGGTACGCGGCGGCCAGTTTCCCGAGTTGCGCACGCGCCCTACGGTGAGTGCGCTCAACCGCCTGGCGACTGCGGGCCTGATGTCAAAGTCCACGGCCGATGCACTGGCTAACGCCTACGTCTTTTTGCGCCAGGTCGAGCACCGCATCCAGTACCTCGACGACCAGCAGACCCATGTACTACCCACCGGCGACGCCGATCTGGGCTGGATTGCACAGGCCATGGGCTTGGAGAGCAGTGCGGCTTTTCTGGCTGTGCTCGACGCCCACCGCGAGTTCGTCGCTCAAGAGTTCGATGCGCTTCTGGGTGGCGATAAACCACCTTGCAAGGGGTGCACAAAGTCGTCTGCAAGCGCCGCCCCGCCAACGGTCACCGGGGATTTCGACGAGATGCTGGCACAACTCGACGGGCGTTTTGGCGAGCGCGTCGCCAGCTGGCGTGAGCACCCACGCGTACTGGCACTGCGCGAAGGCTCGCGCGACCGCCTGGCGCGGCTGGTGCTGCGCACAGCCCAGTGGATGAAGGAAGGACGTGTCAGCGTGGACGGAGCAGTGCGGCTGGCCGACTGGATCGAGCCCCTGCTGCGACGCGAAAGCTATCTGGCGCTACTGCTCGAACGCCCCACGGTACATGAGCGTCTGCTGCACATGCTGGGCGCCGCGCGCTGGCCAGCACGTTACTTGCTGAAGCACCCAGGCGTGATCGACGAGTTGGCCGAAGTTGCCATGGTGGAAGAGCGCTTCAATGCGGCTGATTTTGAGCTCGACCTCGAACGCCGGCGTACCGCGCTGCAATCCAGCGCCGAAGATGACGATGAAGGCCTGCTCAACCTGCTTCGCCGCGCCCACCATGCCGAGGTGTTTCGCACCTTGTCACGCGACGTCGAGGGGCGCCTCACCGTCGAGCAGGTGGCCGACGATTTGAGTGCCCTGGCCGAAGCCGTGCTGCGAGTGACCACGCGCTGGTGCTGGAGCCGGCTGAAGAACCGGCACCGCGCGGAGCACCAGTTTGGCATCATTGCCTACGGCAAGCTCGGTGGCAAAGAGTTGGGCTATGGCAGCGATCTGGACATTGTCTTTGTCTACGACGACGAGGACGAGCGCGCTGGCGAAGTCTATGGTGCCCTGGTACGCAAGCTGATCAACTGGCTCACGGTCAAGACCGGCGAAGGCGATCTGTACGAAATCGACACCGCCCTGCGCCCGAACGGCAATTCGGGCCTGCTGATCACCAGTTTTGAGGCCTATGCCAACTACCAGCAGCAACGCGGCTCCAATACCGCCTGGACCTGGGAACACCAGGCCATGACGCGGGCGCGCTGTGTGCTGGGCGGCCCGTCCATGCAGTCGCGCTTTGACGCGGTGCGCGCCGCCGTGATTGGCGCGGAGCGTGACAGCGAGAGCCTGCGCCGGGAAATTGGCGAGATGCGCACCAAGGTGGCTGCGAGTCACCCGGTGCGGGGCACGCAATTTGATGTCAAGCACAGTGCGGGCGGCATGGTCGACGTGGAGTTTGCCGTGCAGTACCTGGTGCTGTCACAGGGGCACCGGCATCCGGAACTGCTGGCCAACGTGGGCAATATTGCCTTGCTGGTGCGGGCACAACAATGTGGCCTGTTACCGGCACCTGTGGGCGACAACGCGTCCAGTGCCTACCGCACGTTGCGTCAGATCCAGCACACGGCTCGTCTGAATGAGGAACCGACGCAGGTGGATGCCACCCGCGTGGAAGCTGAACGCGCAGCGGGGCAGGCATTGTGGGCGGCCGTCTTTGGCGACAGCGACTCATAAGCAAAACGTGGCTGTAGCGCATACACAGCAAGCGTAAGACGCTACTATTTCTATAGCAATCTGCTAAAATCGAAGGACCAGGCTGGCGTTGATGCTGCGCAAGGAGTTGCGCCGGGTGGCGCTGCGTGCGGCAAAGCCGTCCACATCGTCCACCGCATTGGACGTCTCCGCATCCGGGGCCAGCAGGTTGGCCACACCAATGCGCAATTGCGCCATGCGGTCGATCTTCCAGGCCGCAAAGGCATCCAAAGTGCGCAACGCGCTGCGCCGGGCGACCTGCCGATCGGTTTGCTGCGTGGTGTAGGCAGGCTGCAGCACCAGACTCGCACCCAGCGTCCAGCCGGTGTTCTTGACCCGCACATCAAAACCCATGTTGGCAGACCAGGGCGGTTGGGCCTCCAGTCGGTTGTCCGGGCCATCGACCTGCTCCACCTCCGAGCGGTACAGGTTCCAGGCTGAACGTACTTGCACGCCACTATCACGCTCAAACCAGAATGGCATCCACTCCTCGGCCCGACCCTTGATTTCCAATTCCAGCCCGGTACTGTGAGCCACCCCGATGTTCACCGGTCGCGCCACCCAGCGCGGCAGTGCCAACCAGTCCTGCTGCTGCAGCGTAATGCTCTGGCGAATCAGACCTTCGATGCGGCGGTGAAAAATTCCAACGCTGAATACGCCACCGGTGGTGGGATAGTGCTCGAAGGCCAGATCAAGACCGGTCGCCAGTTCCGGGCGCAACGATGGATTCCCCGCACGGTCGGCGGCAATCGGGGTATTGGAAACATCACGCTCATAGGTGGTGTTGACGATGTAGCGCCCCAGCAGCGCGCCCAGATCGGGCAACTTGAAGCTGCGGGTCACACTGGCACGCACCTGGTCTTTGCCCTTGGGGTCGAGCCGAAAATTCACGTGCAGCACGGGCGCCGCAATCTGCGCCCGGTTGTCAATCTCCTGAAGACGCTCGCCACTGCGGGTCACCACCTCTTCCATGCGCAA
>JFJP01006012.1_pt1 | contig 29648 bp, 27 predicted proteins | sample 431651 | NCBI WGS metagenome assembly JFJP01 (sample SAMN02602958, study PRJNA72255) | Microbial mat metagenome, whole genome shotgun sequencing project. | biome: fresh water; feature: sink hole; material: water; isolation source: purple microbial (photo- and chemosynthetic) mats found in... | reverse complement strand
CTTTGAGTTGCTCAATCAACCCCGCCATGACTTCACGTGCCATGAACAACGGGTAGCGTTTTGAGTCTATACAATGATCCGGGACTCTACACCTACTCAAGGGACAGTTGCACTGACTGCCGCTGTTGCACTGGATCCCATATCAACAACAGTGACTGTAGCAGATCGGCACGCCACTCCGATGAGAATAATCACATTCCCTGCGAGCACGGCTGTTACCGCGCCGCTGTTACTCCTCTGCGTCACAGCCATCGCCATTATCAACAATAGTCAACGAGCCAAGCCCCACCTGTTGTTTGGAGTCTACCGCTCTTATCTCTATAGTTTTATTTGCGCCAGTGACACACCGATTAGGTCTGGTCCCTTTCACTATGCTGAAAGTACGCTTGGTTGCGGAAAACTCACTGCATGTTTGACGATCAGGAGACAACGCCGCATAAGTGAGGTCAGAAACATAAATGCAGACCTGCCCAACATCAGCCCCGGTGGAAACATCACCCGTAAATCCGAAAATTGAAAAAGTCAAAGGATCATTGTTGAGTTCTGAAATCGACATACTCGATGGTGAAAGCCTAAAGTTAGGGGTGCCCGTGTTGACCTCCACTGCAATCTTGACGGACTGACCGGCAGAATCGACAAAGGTCACATCCAATTTTGACCCTAAAGATCCTTTTACCTTGAATTTGCCATCGCTGCTGACGGCGGGGGTTACCTGCACAGCGGCTGGGATACCTCCACCAGGAAAATACGGCGCTTGCCCGCCAGAGACCACCACATCTGCATCGTAACCGGCTGGGATGGTCAATGTGTCTGGGGAAATTCTCAGTGTGGGAGCAGCAACAGTGATTGAAATGTCTTTTATCGCACCAGTAATGTCCGAAATCTTCGCAACGCCACCATCCCCTAGCACTTTGCCGGTGACGGTCCAGTGAGTGTCATCAATCTTCGTAACACTTGCGACCGTAGAGTTACCCCCCACAACCTTATAAGGGGGTGATCCGCCCGCTATTGAGAATGTCTGTGACACCCCAACACCCACAGTCACGTCATCAGGCGCAGAGGTATAAAGTTCCAATCCAGAACCAACAGTTATACCCACAGACACAAATGACCCTGCATTGTCGGTAATGCGCACATCTGCCTTACCACCATCCCGGGCGTCGAGAGTCAAAGAATTTCCCTCTATTGAGCTCGAAGCAACAAGAGAATTGGTGGAGGAGGTTTTATAAGGTGGTACCCCACCGGAAACACTGTATTTCCGAAATGAGCCACTGGGTATGACTACTACATCACCGGCTGTGGTGAACAATGTAGGCTGCTGTGGATTCCCACCACTGGACCCGCCTCCTCCGCCACATGCGACGAGCGCAATTACGGCAAACAGAGAAACAAATAACTTCGAAAACATATCAACTCCATTTCTCGCGCAACTCATCTTGCTATTACCTTAGGCGTGATAAACACCAGCATTTCAGATTTATTAGCAGTGTTATTTCTTGATTTAAACAAATTACCCATCAAAGGAAGATCACCCAAAAATGGGACTTTTGACTCTGCATTTGACTCGATGGATTCAAAAATACCACCAATAACCACTGTGCCGCCATTTTCAACCAATACCTGTGTTTGGACGCGTTTGGTGTTGATGGCCCTGGCTCCGGACAAAATTTCACCGGGGCTGTCCTTATTCACCTCAACGTCTAGAATAATATGTCCTTCAGGCGTAATTTGAGGTGTTACTTCCAGCTTCAAACCAGCTTTCTTGAACGAAATCGTTGTACCTCCATTGGGGGCCGTGGTTTGATACGGATATTCAACACCCTGTTCAATCACAGCCTTTACTTGGTCTGCAGTCACAACTCGCGGACTGGACACAATTTTGCCCCTGCTATCCGCCTCCAAGGCTGAGATTTCCAGGTTCAGGAATCGATTTGCAGATGCACTGAACAATGACACCGCAAAAGAAGCAGGGGAGACACCTCCCAAACCCAAAGCTGGCAGGTTGATAAATGATGTGTTTGCAGTGTCCAATGGAGTGACACCTTCACCAGTGGTGGTTGAAACAGCGTTGTAAGTTCCACCGATGGCGACACGATTTGCGCTACCCAGAGCGTAGCCGGCATCCCCGCCCCGAACGCCGCGCAAATCACTGCCGCCCAACCGGACACCCAATGACTTTCCAAATTTGTCATCGGCCTCAACAATGCGGGCCTCGATCAATACCTGTCTGACCGGGATATCGAGCTTGGCGATGAACTGTTGTATCTGTTCGAGCCTACTGGGGATGTCCGTCACAAACAACTGGTTTGTGCGGGGTTCAGCAATCACGCTGCCACGAGGAGACAACATCCGCCCGTTATTTCCGGTTCCCGAACTTGGTGATGCGACTGCGGTTGCGCCCGCCTGTGAAGCATTCAACTGTGCCGCAATATCAACGGCCTTGGCATAATTCATCTGGAAGCCTTGTGTCTTCACAGATTCAAGACTTTCAATGGAAGCCTTGGATTCAAGCTCGGATTTTTCTCGGGCGGCGATCTCGTCACCGGGGGCAATCCAGATTACATTGCCCGCCTTGCGCATCCCAAGACCCTTGGCTTGCAGAATAATCTCCAGGGCCTGGTCCCAAGGCACATCTTTCAACCGGAGTGTAAGAGTGCCCGTCACTGAGTCCGACGTAACAATATTGAAGTTAGTAAAATCAGCAATCACCTGAAGCAATGATCGAACTTCAATATTCTGGAAGTTCAAAGACAGCGTCTCCCCATTGAAACCTTTACCTTGCGTCAGCTTGCTGGGGTCAGTCTTTTGCTCACGGATCTCGAGTACAAACTGCTTGTCGGTCTGGTAGGCACTGTGCTCCCAGTTTCCCTTGGGTGTGACCACCATCCTGACCTTATCGCCCACTTGGCTGGACACAACGGTTTGTACTGGGGTACCGAAGTCCGACACATCCAAGCGGCGCCGAAGCCCTTCAGGCAAACTCGTTTTCAGAAATTCTACTGCCAATGTGTTTCCGAGTTGCTTGATATCCACACCCACCTGACTGTCAGAGAAGTCAACAACTACTCTGCCAACATTGTCGGTGCCGCGTCGAAAGTCGATATCTGTGAGCCTGGAAACGTCAGAAACCACCGACTCAGCCTTGCTTGCCTCCTGAAAGTTTGATGAGTCGCCCGATTTTTGAAGCAACACCAGCAAGGTCGATCCATCGAGCTTCGCTTCATAGCCTGCAGATTCCTTCAGATTCAGAACCAGCCTGGAGCGCTCCCCCACTTGAATTACATTTGCCGACCGCAAATTCCCGGTATTCAGTTCGATGGGGGCTCGGCCCAATGCCGTGGTCACACGGGGGAAATCAAACGCAATCCGGGCGGGTGACTGAATCACAAATCCGGAGGGCACGACTGGTAGCGGCTGAGAGAAATCAACGCGCACCACTTCTACCCCACCTTGCAGTGTCGCGTTAACTGACTTGATGGCTGTTTGGGCATGAGCAACCGTCGCCAACAAAATGGCCCCGAGCACAGTCATGCATTTTCCGGTGGTGAGTTGCAATCCAGATAGCTTGCTCATTTTTTTCCTTCTTGCAGCTGCAAAACTGCTTGTCGTTCAATCCATTCCCCTGCTGCATCCTGAACGATTTCCCGGACAGACAACTCGGTTTCAGTGATTTGAGTGATTTTCCCGTAGTTCTGGCCAATGTAAGAACCGACATTGACCTGGTATATCAATTTATCGACCCTCAACAATGCTGCTTGCTTGTCAGTCTTTTTGAGGCTTCCCACAAACCCCATGGTATCGAGTGGAAAATTCTCCAGCGGCTCCTTGCGCCGGCTCAGTTCAGGGGCAATCAGGGCCGAGTTGATGATCGGATTCGCTGCATCATTTTGAAATCCACTGGTGAGCTTTCGAAAGTTGAACGGGTCCAATAAATCCTTATCACTATACGCTTGCGGCTTGAAAGCCTTGGGCTCACTCACCAACACTTTCTTTGGGCGCATGCTGTTGCGCTGGTCCACCATCCAGTTACGCAACTCATCGTCGCCTGCGTCAGCACAGGCCACCAAGCTGAAAGCGAGCAAAACCGACGCACCAGATTTCCAAGATATCGACATCACTTGACTGCCTTCTTTGCTGTAGCAGCCTGCTGGGCGGCTATTTCGTCAGCGTCTAAATAGCGATAAGTTTTCGCCACACCTTCCATAACAAGCATACCCTCCTTGTCTTTGAGAGGGCTGAGAGACAGGTCACTCAGCGTGACAATGCGAGATAAATGGGCTATATCGGACGCAAACAGACCGACATCGTGATATCCGCCGGTTATCCGCAATGAGATAGGCAGTTCGGCGTAGTAATCCTTCACTGCCACTTGGCCGGGGCGGAACAGTTCAAACTGCAAGCTTCGGCCCAACCCTGCTTGGTTGATGTCAGACAGCAAGGCATCCATTTCCGCTTTGCTGGGCAATTGTTTTTCCAATTGCGTCACATATTGACGTACCTGCTCCAGTTGTTTCTTGAGTTCTTCCAGGTTGATGGCTTGGGCCAATTTTTCCGAGTAGGTCTGCCTCAGCGTGACTTCTTGTTGTCGTTCCACCTCAAGCTCATCATTGACCGGGGTGATCCATACATACCAAAGCAACGCCGTGACAGCCACACAAATCGCGGCCAGTGCCAACGATTTGGGCAGCACTGGCCACTGCGAAGGGTCGTTGGGGTTCAGCCCAGAAAACTGGGACTGAACACTCTGCTTCAGTTCCTCGAAGTCGAGGTTGAAACGGGGCAATGCTGCTTTCGCCATGGTGGGTCCGTGTGTGAGCCGTCAGCCTTGTGGCTTTGTGGATGCTTTGCTCGCATCAGCGGCAGGGTCAGCGCGGCTGATGCCAGCCCTGACCGTGAAATTCGAAACTCTGCGCTGTTCCCTCGGCGAAATGCCCTGCACTGTCGAAACTATTTCAACCAGTTCGGGTCGGCTCAGCCATTGGCTGGTGTTGAGATTGCGGAGCAACTCCGACACCCGCTCCTGGGACTGCGCAACACCCACCAGTTGCACCGACTGTTTGTCTTGCTTCATTGACACAAGATAAACCCCGTCAGGCAACTTGGTCACCAATTCGGCCAGCAGGTACACGGGCGTGTTGCGATCGGACTGCAGGTTCTCTACGGCAGCCTGACGGGCCCTGAGACTGGCGATTTCAGCCTGCAAACCTGCAATGTCCTTGATCTGATCATCAAGTTTCTGAGTTTCTTCCTTCAGATAAGTGTTCCGGGCCCGCTGTGTGTCAACCTGCGCCTGTATCGTGGTGTGGGCCAATGTAGCCAGTGCAGCGCCAAACACCGCCGACAAGGCGGCGTGAACCACGAACTGTTCTTTGCGTCGCTTGCGAGCTGCCTCCCTGTGAGGCATCAAATTGATGAGGATCACTGGAAAAACCTCCGCAATGCCAAGCCCGTGGCTGTGAGATAAGAGGGAGCCTCTCGCGCCAATTTGCTGGCCCGCACAGATGAGCCCATGTCCATGTCCTCGAACGGGTTCGCAACCATGCACGCAAAGGAGGTTTGCGCTGTGATTTCTTCAGTCAACCCCTGCACACCCGCTGTGCCTCCAGCCAACAAAATGTGATCCACACGGTTGTGAGGGGTGCTGGTAAAGAAAAACTGGAGAGCTCGGGACATCTCCTGTCCCATGCTGACAGTGAAGGGTTTGAGCACCGCTGGTACGTAGTCCTCAGGCATATCGCCAGTGCGCTTCTTCAACTCTGCCTCGTCCATGGAAAAGCCATACTGGCGGGCAATCATCTGACTGAGTTGGGCTCCACCAAAAGCTTGATCACGCTCATAAAGTACATCACCGTTGCACAGCACTTGCATGCTGGTAGCCAACGCACCGATCTCGAAAAGCGCGATGATGGAATCTTTCCCGTTGCTGGGCAGATGTTCAACCAGGCGTGCGCAAGCCATTCGGGACGCGTATGGCTCAATGTCCACCACCACCGCTTTCAATCCAGCCGCCTCAGCCAAACCCACTCGATCCTGAACCTTCTCTTTGCGTGAGGCTGCGATCAGCACGTCTACATCGCCTGGTGAAGCGTCGCTGGGGCCGACGACGCAAAAGTCCAAGCTCACCTCATCCAATGAGAACGGGATGTACTGGTTGGCCTCAGACTCGACCTGAATCTCCAGTTCGGCCTCGCTCAAACCGCCAGGCAAAATAATTTTCTTGGTGATCACCGCCGAAGCAGGCAAAGAAAACGCCGCATTTTTGGTCTTGCTCCCACTTTTTCTCACAGCGCGGCGAACGGCATCCGCCACCTCGTCGAATTTCTCAATGTTCCCGTCGGTGATCCAGCCCCGCTCAAGCGGTTCCATGCCACAGCGCTCCAACACCAATCGTCCAGCGCGGTTGCGGGCCAACTCCACCACCTTGACACTTGACGTGCTCACATCCACCCCCATCAAGGGTGCGGGTTCACGGCTGAACAACGACGCCAAAACGCTCAAGGCAAGCTCCCAATAAAAAATTTACACATGACACTTAAGCAATCACTTCAATGCTATCAGTAAGTGTATTGAGTGCCTAAAGAATCCCACGCGCCACACGTCCTGATTCGTTGCCAAAACAAGACGAATAGGCGCACCGACCAGCAAAGCATGCGGTTTTTATAATGTGAGCCCTGATTGAAAGATTGCATGGCATCCAAGCCCGTACCCCCGACACCTGCATCCCCTGAATCCGCCATGCCCACGCAGCGCCACTGGCTATGGCGAATTTTCCTCTGGATGACCGGGCTGGGTCTGGCGGGCGGGATGGCACTTATGTTGGTCTTGGGAGTTGCCTTGGCAATGGCATACCCCAATCTGCCGGAGGTGTCTGCATTGTCTGACTACCGCCCCAAATTGCCACTGCGTGTTTTTTCAGCGGAAGGAGAGTTACTGGCCGAATACGGCGAAGAGCGCAGGGAGTTGACGCCGATCGATCAGATCCCTCAGGTCATGAAAGATGCAGTGCTTGCAGCCGAAGATGCAAGGTTTTTTGAGCACGGCGGGGTCGATTACATGGGAATGGTGCGGGCGGGACTGGCCAATTTTGGTCGCTCCAAAAGCCAGGGTGCGTCAACTATCAGCATGCAGGTGGCCCGCAACGTGTACTTGTCGGCAGAAAAAACCTACACCCGCAAGATCTATGAGGTGCTGCTGACGTTCAAGCTGGAACACCTGTTGACCAAGGAGCAGATCCTGGAGGTTTACATGAACCAGATTTTTCTGGGACACAGGGCTTACGGTTTTGCAGCAGCGGCACAGGCTTATTACGGTAAGCCCCTTAAGGACATCACTCTCGACGAAGCAGCGATGCTGGCTGGCCTTCCCAAGGCACCTTCCTCCTTCAATCCAATCAGCAACCCCAAACGGGCGCGGGCCCGGCAGCTGTACATCATCGATCGCATGCTGGAAAACGGTTTCATCGATGCTGAGGAAGCCAAAACAGCCAAGACCATGCCGGTCAGACTAAGGCCCGCCACCAGCATGGAGAGGGTGCGAGGGGACTATGCGGCCGAGATGGTGCGGCAGACCATTTTCAGCCAATATGGTGAGGAGGCTTACACACGCGGGCTGAATGTCACCACGTCCATTCGCAGCACCGAACAACAAGCCGCCTACCGATCATTGCGGCAGGGCCTGATGGAGTTCGAACGGCGTCAGCACTATCGGGGCCCTGAAAAATTCGTCACCTTGCCCGACGACGGACCCGGTCTTGACGAAGCCGTGGACGACGCACTGACGGACCATCCAGACAACGGAGAGGTGCTGGCAGCAGTGGTACTGAATGCGAATGCCAAAAAAGTGGTGGTGCTTCGCCAGGACGGGCAACCGATAGAGGTCACAGGCGAAGGCCTCAAGCCAGTTCAATCTGGACTGGCCGCCAAGGCACCGCCCCACCTGGCCTTGCGCCGTGGTGCCGTTGTCCGCATCATCAAATCTCCAAAAAACGGATGGGAAATCACCCAACTGCCAGAGGTAGAGGGCGCATTTGTCGCGCTGGACCCCCGCAATGGGGCCATTCGTGCGCTGGTCGGAGGGTTTGACTTCAACAAAAACAAGTTCAACCATGCCACACAGGCATGGCGGCAACCTGGCTCCAGCTTCAAGCCGTTCATCTACTCCGCCGCCCTCGAAAAAGGTGTCACACCCACCACGGTGGTGAACGACTCACCCTTGTTTTTCAGCGCCACGGAAACGGGCGGAAAACCCTGGGAGCCCAAAAATTACGACGGCAAATTCGAGGGTCCCATGCCCGTCAGGACCGCGCTGGCCAAGTCAAAAAACATGGTTTCAATCCGCATCCTTCAAGTCGTGGGGGCGCAAAGTGCGCAGGACTGGGTTCAGCGGTTTGGTTTCGATGCAGAACGCCACCCACCCTACCTGACCATGGCACTGGGCGCGGGTTCAGTCACACCGCTCCAGATGGCATCGGCGTATGGCGTGTTCGCCAATGGCGGGCACCTGCTGCCACCAAGCATCATCACCAAAGTCACCGATGCCCAAGGCAAAGTGTTGCTGGACGTGCCCGAACTCAAGGCACAAGACACCGAGCAGGCAATTGAGCCGCGCAATGCGTTTGTGATGGGCAGTCTGCTCCAAGAAATCACCCGCTCGGGCACGGCAGCACGGGCACAGGGCACACTCAAACGTCCCGATCTGTACGGCAAAACAGGCACCACCAATGATGCGATGGATGCATGGTTCGTAGGGTTCCAGCCCAACCTGGTGGCAGCGGTGTGGGTGGGTTACGACAACCCCAAAAACCTGGGGAGCCGCGAAACCGGAGGGGGCTTGAGCCTGCCCATTTGGATTTCTTTCATGCAGGAAGCGCTCAAAAACGTGCCAGTGGCTGAGTTGCCTGTACCGCCCGGGGTGGTTTCACATGGTGGAGACTGGTACTTTGACGAATATGCCCCTGGCAGCGGCATTGCCAAACTGGGCCAAGGCGAGGGAGAAGGTGCCGCGCCTTCTGATGGAGTCTCGGCACCCATCGACTCTGACGAGCGCAAAGGCATCTTGGACCTGTTCCGCAACTGATCGATCTGTTAGAGGCACCTCACGTCTGGTCAAACGCGAGGGCATGGCCCGCTTGCTCGGTGGCGCACCGCTGGAGCAAGGCAAACAACTCTCCCTCGCCTTTGGTGTCTTGCCATGCACGGCCGTCCCACTTGAAGTGAAAGCCGCCGCTGCGGGCAGCCACCCAAATTTCATGAAGTGGTTTCTGGAGATTGACCACGATCTGGCTTCGGTTCGCAAAGGTCAACGTGACCATCCCTCCCGTGCGCTGATTGTCCAAGTCCACATCGGTGGTTTCATTGATGTGATCACATGCCAGTTCGATGTCGCGCAAGGCCGATTCGGCGCGGTCTTGGTATTCGGTATCGGTCATTACAATTCGGTGATGGTTGAATGGCGACAAATTCTAGGCGTGGCTCCTATTTGTGAAGGCGGCAGGGTCATGCGAAGCACAGTGGCCGCAGTGTTGACGGGTTTGATTTTGGGGGGATGTGGTCAAAAAGGCCCTCTGTACCTCCCTGGCCCAGAGTCTGCGCCGACAAAAGCGGCTCAACCTGCACCCAACAACTTGCCGATGTCAGAGCGGTAAACCGCCAGGGCCAAGCTTGGGGCTGGCCATCGACCGACAAGCAAGCACATCGCGTGAACACCACACACCACAACGAAGCGGCCTTGTCATTCTCGCGTCCAACGCAAGGAACCACTCCTGCGCTGAGTCAAAGCATAGCAATCTATGCATATGAATCAAGCGACAGATCCCTTTTTCGATGATATTTTCCAGAACCGCGCGCCCAGCAGTACCCCCACCACTGCGGCGTAGACCCACACCTCTGCAAAGTTGTTTTTGCCTGTCCGCATCCACCAGAAGTGGACAACGGCCAGCACCGCCACGACATACACCGCCCGGTGCAACATCCGCCATCGCTCACCCCCCAGCCAGCGCACCGCCGCGTTGAACGACGTAAGGGCCAGCAACAACAGCAAGAACCAACTGGTCATGCCAAGTGCAATGAAGGGCCGCTGGGTGACGTCAGCCAGCACATCGGCCCAATCGGCCCCCATGTCCAGCCACACATACGCTGTCAGGTGAAGGCAGGCATAGGCAAAAGCGGTCAATCCCAGCATCCGGCGAAACCGCGCCAACACAGGCAGGCCCGTCCACAGGCGCAAAGGCGTCACGGCGAGAGCGAGGCACAAACAGCGCAGGGTCCAGTCGCCAGAGGCACGTATCAGCGCCTCGGCAGGGTTGGCTCCCAATTGGTTGGTCACTGCGGCAATCACCAGCCAGACAAACGGCAGGGACGCAACCGTTACCAATATGGTTTTGGACCATGGGTGGCGGCACATCCGGTCCAGCGCCCCCAGCATGGGTACAGTCACTCTCAGAAGAAGCGGCGCAAATCCATGCCCGTGTACAGCTGGCCCACCTGCGGCTCGTAGCCATTGAACATGAGGGTTTTGCGCTTTTTGGCGAACAGACCGTCTTCACCAATGCGCCGCTCGGTGGCCTGGCTCCACCGGGGATGTGACACCTCGGGGTTCACATTGGATGGTTCCAGGCGGTTTTGGGTTGCTGCTCCACAAACCGGATTTTCACCAGCGACTTGCCGCTTTTGAAACCATACTTCCAGGGCACCACCAGACGCACAGGCGCACCATTCTGGTTGGGCAACACCTCGCCATACATGCCAAACGCCAGCATGGCGAGCGGGTGCAGGGCCTCATCCATGCGCAAAGCTTCGACGTACGGCCAATCCAGCACACCGGCGCGCAGCCCTGGCATGGTGGCCCGGTCGGCCTGAGTCACGAACTCCACAAACTTGGCCGATCCCAACGGCTCGGCCTGACGAATCAATTCCGCGACCGAATAGCCAACCCACGGAATCACCATGGACCACCCTTCCACACACCGCAGGCGGTAGATGCGCTCTTCCATCGGGGCCAAGCGCAACAGATCGGCCAGGTCAATGGTTTTGGGCTTTTTAACCAACCCTTCGATCTGAACGGTCCAAGGTTTGGTGCGCAGGGTGCCCGCCAGGCGGGCCGGGTCGGCCTTGTCAGTGCCGAATTCGTAGAAATTGTTGTAAGTGCTGGCGTCACCGTACGGTGTGGGCTTTTCCATCGTCATGGCCCCTGGGATGGCCGAGGGCCTGCCAGCCAAAGGAGCCAATCTTCCAGGGGGTGACAGCGTGGTAGCCCCGGCATCCCGGGCTGCCCACAGCGCGAGCGAGCCACCAGCCAAGCCGCTTGCCGCCATGCCCTGAATCAAGGCACGGCGGTTGACGTACACACTGCGTGGTGTGATCTCGCTGGCAACAGGATGCTGAAACCCGTTGCGCATCACAGCGCGCCGTAGCTGTGCAAACCCGACAGGAACATGTTCACGCCCAGGAAGGCGAACGTGGTAATCGCAAGTCCCACCAGCGCCCACCAGGCCGATACTGCACCGCGCAAACCTTTCATGAGACGCATGTGCAGCCAGGCGGCGTAGTTCAGCCACACGATCAGGGCCCATGTTTCCTTCGGGTCCCAGCTCCAGTAACCACCCCAGGCTTCAGCCGCCCACAGAGCGCCCAGCACCGTCGCAATGGTGAAAAACGCAAAGCCAATGGCAATGGCCTTGTACATCACGTCGTCCATCACCTCGAAACTGGGCAGACGCTCGGCCAAGCGAACTCTCATTCCCAGAATGCCGGCGACAACCAAGGCTGAAATACCGAAATACACAAACCAGTAACTGCTGCCACCTTCCACTTTGCCCTGGCGGAACACCAGCGGCTCGAAACACAGCACCACACCGAACGCCCAGAGGGGCGCGAGCTTGTACCAGCGCGTCTCGCTGGCAGACTGTTTGATGAGGTACGCAAAAGCCACCATGGCAGCGATGGCAAACGTGCCGTAGCCCACAAAGTTGGCAGGAACGTGGATCTTCATCCACCAACTCTGCAGAGCGGGAATCAAAGGCTGGATCTGGTGCGCTTCGCGCACAACCGTGTACCACAGCAAGAAGCCCACCGCCGCGCTGACCACCAGCATGACAAAAGCACCCAGTGACCGTGTCTTGTAGGTCTCTTCGTAGTACAAATAAAACACCGCTGTCATCCAGCAGAACAGAATGAACACCTCATAGAGGTTGCTCACGGGAATGTGGCCAATGTCAGGCCCCATCTGGTGCCCCTCGTACCAGCGAACCATGGTCCCGACCAACGCCAGCACGACCGCCGCCCATGCCACGCGTGAGCCCAGCAACTCCATGGCGTCCGAGTTGGAGCGCAAGAAAACACCTGCCCAGTAAAACGCTGTGCTCATGAAGAACAGCACGCTCATCCAGAGAATGGCCGATTGGCTGGAGAGGAAGTACTTCAACAGAAACGCCGTATCTGCCCGCGCCAGATCGGCCTGACCGTTCACTTGGTACAGGGAAATGGCCAGCAAGGACAGCGCCGCCACGCCCACCATCAGTGTTCGCAATGGCCGCCACAACCAGCCAATCCAGATCAGTGATGGCACGGTACCCAACAAAATGGACTTTTCATAAAAGTCCATGACTGCACCGTAGCGCATGAAGACCACACCTCCAGCAACCAGCAACAGCAGCGCAAACGACTGAAATAGCTTTGGTTCAGGGTGATCGCCTGGTTGCCGGCAGACGGCTTGGGGACGTTCATCGTTTGAGTGTTCATCACTGACCCTTGACGGAAGACAACTGGAGAAGGCGCGACTTGAGTGTCTCAAACTCTTCGTCAGCCTCCATGGTTTTGCGGTTGGTGGAGAGGGCCATCGTGGCCTTCGAACCCGTGTCGGAACCCGGTGCCAGCCACACCCACAAGCGCCGTTCACGGACATAGAGCATGGCAAAAACACCCACAATGAGGAAGAGACACCCCAGATACACAATGGTTTTTCCAGGCGCTCGCGACACCTGGAACACACTGGCCTGCACCTGCGTGAAGTCATCCATCATGAAGGTGAGGGGTGCGGTGTAGAAGAAAGAGTCGCTCAGGCTCAGCACCGACTGCGTCATGAAATTGCGAGCGTCATCATCACGGGCCAGTAGCTTGAGGTCGGCCTTTTCGCGTGCGAGCTGGTTCAACTCAAACAGCACACCATTGAGGATGCGCACCAGCACATCGCTGGCTTTTTCGCGCTCGGCCTCTGGGACGTTCGATTCCATGAAGGCCGACACGGCTTGAAGCCCACCTTTGGGGGCACTGCTGCCCATTTCGGCGAGGATGGGATCCGACCCGGCAAACAGGTTCAGGGCGCGCGATGCCGAACCAGCCAATGCCTGCACCAATTCGGGTTTGCCGGGCTCGACGGCCTGCTCCGCATAACGAAGAACCGCCTTGTCGCGCATGGCAGGGTCCTTCAACGCCGCACGCAAGCGCATCCAACCCTGGATGCTGTCGCGGTCATCCACAGGGATGCGAAGGTAGCGAAAAGGCATCGCCGTACTCTCCCTCATCCCCAGCAAAAACATGCGCGTGCCGTCCACGTCCACCGGCAGCATGTAGTTGTTGAACTCGGTCGCCTGGCCGGCCGCGTCACGCAGCTTGTAGGAAAAACTCGGCCCGATGTTGCGCAACACCTTTTCCGTGGGTGTCTTGTTGGCCGCACCCAGCCGGCTTTCGATGGAGTGGCGCAGGTCGACCGCGCGCACATCGGTGGCAGACCCTGCCTGCGGACCGAAGTTTTCAACGTTGATCACCCTCAACCCCGTGAACTCGACCGTCAGTTTGTCGTTTCCGTTGGTCAGCGCAGTGGACCCGCCGATCACACCTTCCAGCTTGAAAGGACGTGTGTCAGCTGCCATGGGCAGCGCCTGCAGCTTGATGGTTGAACCACCGTCATCGAAACTCGACTGGAACAGCTCCACGCCCTTGTAGTTGACGGGGTGGTTCACCATCACCCGCGCTTCGGTCGCTTCACCCGTGGCCAGGTCGTGGATCACGATGTCACTCGCAAACAGCTTGGGCATACCGGTGGAGTAATAGTCCACAACGAACTTTTTCAGCTCCACTGAAAAAGGCAAATCCTGAACGAGCACGCCTGTGGGTTGCGACAGGATGGCTGTGCTGGAATTGCCGCCCTCGGTCACGAGCAGGTTGCCGCGAAAAGTCGGGTTCTGGGGCGACAAACGGTGCTGGGCCGGCACGTCGGCAATCAAACCGCCTCCGGTGAACACCGATTTGCCGTTGAACCACATCTGTGCGCGAACGACCAGGTCGCCATCGAGCAAGCCACCAATGCACACCAGCACAATGGCGCTGTGGGCGGCCAGGTAGCCCAGCTTGTTGGCTGCCCCGGCTTTGGCCGCAACCATCCAACCTTGACCCGCAGCGGTGTCGCGGGATTGCAGCTTCACCTTCCAGCCGGCAGACACCAGGGCCTGCCCAATGTCATTGGCTGCCGTCTGAGGGTCGCTGGCGAGCGTGGCCTCGGCACGGTGTCCGAACGCCTTGAGGCTTTGCTCCCGAATGCCTTCCTTGTAGGTCTTGAAATCAGCGAGGATTTTGGGCGTGTTGCGGGCAATGCACAAACTGGTGCTCACCACCAGAAACGCCAGAATGACCAGGAACCACCAAGCGCTGTAGACAGCGTACAAATCGAGCTTGCCAAACACTTCAGACCAGAACGGACCGAACTGGTTGACGTAGTTGTTCAGCGGCTCACGTTGCTTGAGCACTGTGCCAATCACGGAGGCGATGCAAATCACCGTCAGCAGTGATATGGCAAAACGCATGGAGGACAACAACTCCACCGCATTGGCCAACCAGCGCTGACGGGTTGTAATGCCCAGTCCTTCAGTAGTCACAGTCATTCAGAACACCCGACAGAGGGCTTACCCATTGCACACAAAAGAAAAGGGCGAGCCAATCTTGGATTGACCCGCCCGACTCGGAGCTTGAGACACGCGAAAAGTTCACCGTGTCCAGCATTTGACCGGCATTGTCGCGGTGGATATTAACGTCGGCTTATATTCCGTGCCCGACAAAGGCCATCGCGTCGCCCCGACCCCACGGGCCACTCAGCGAAGGCCGGCAATGTAATCCGAGACAGCCTTGATCTCGCGGTCGTTCATCTTGGCGGCCACACCAGTCATTTGCGCGTTGTTCTTGCGCACACCGTCGCGGAAAGCAACGAGTTGTGACGCGGTGTATTCAGCATGCTGTCCGCTCAGGCGGGGGTATTGCGCAGGAATGCCAGCACCGTTGGGCGTGTGGCAGCTGGTGCAGGCGGCAATCTGGCGATCGGGAATGCCACCGCGGTAAATGCGCTCACCCAACGACACCAGGTCTTTGTTGGTGGCCACTCCGGTGGTCGCTTTCTGGGATGCCAGCCAGTAGGAGATATTGCGCATGTCGTCGCCGGACAGAGCGGTGGCAAAGCCCAGCATGACGGCGTTCTCGCGCTTGCCGGATTTGAACTCTTGCAACTGCTTGGCCAGATACTCTGGGTGTTGCTGGGCCAGCTTGGGGTTCACTGGGGTGTTGGAGTTGCCATCCGCCGCATGGCAGGCGACGCATACCTGGCCGTACAACGCTGCACCTTTGGCCAAATCGGGCTTGGCGGTCTGGCCCTGAGCGGCGAAAGAGACAGCGGCGAGGGCCGCGGCACCAAGGTAAGAAGCAAACAGTTTCATGATGTGGGCTGTTGGAATGAGCGATGATGGGCAGTTGGACCGCGTGACCGCTGCGGTGCAAACCCCTTGAATTTTACATTGCCGCATCGGGAAAACCCCAAAAAATGACCGAGACTTCCAAAGCAGCCTTGACCTCTGTCAACCCAGAAACCCATGCCGACGCCAAGACAGCCAATGCCTGGCTGCACACGGCGCGCTTCCTGACCACGGCTCCGCAGTTGCAACACCTGCCCCCGTTGGATGTGCCTGAAATCGCGTTTGTGGGGCGTTCTAACGCAGGCAAATCCACTTGCATCAACACGCTCACACAGCAAAAGCGCCTGGCTTTTGCATCCAAAACACCTGGGCGCACCCAGAGCATCAATCTGTTTGCGCTGGGCAAGCACAACGTCACCGATGCGGTGCTGGCTGACCTGCCGGGCTATGGTTATGCCGCCGTGCCCAAAGAAGCCAAACTGCGCTGGCAACGGGTCATGGCCAACTACCTGCGATCGCGCGAAAACCTGCGCGCCGTGGTGATGATGTGCGACCCGCGCCTTGGGGTCACTGAACTCGATGACATACTGCTCGACGTCATCAGGCCCCGCGTGGAGCAAGGCCTGAAATTCCTGGTGCTGCTGACCAAGTCCGACAAACTCACCCGCATGGAGGGACAAAAGGTGCTTTCCATCACCCAACTGCAAAGCGGTGGTGGTGAGGTGAAGCTGTTTTCATCCCTCAAGAAGCAGGGCGTAGACGAAGTGGCCCAACTGCTTTGGCACTGGGCCCACCTGCCCGGCCCGGCCGGCGTGGGCACATCTCCCATGGCCGTGTCACCCGACGCAAACACCCCTCGCGACGAACCCCCTGCTCTCGATGACTGAAGGCGACTCCATCCGCACACAGCGGCGTGTGTTGCCCCACGGCATCGAACTGAGCTGCCGGGTCGCAGGTCCCGAGCGCGGGCCGCTGATGGTGTTCTTGCATGGCTTCCCGGAAGCTGCCTTTGTGTGGGATGACTTGCTGCAGCACTTTGGGCAGCCCGCCCACGGTGGTTGGCGCTGCGTGGCCCCCAACTTGCGGGGCTACGAACACTCCAGTGCACCGCCTGATGTCGGCAGTTACCGCGCCAAACACCTGGTGCAGGACATTCAATGCCTCATCGAGGCCGAAGCACTGGCCGCTGGTCGGCCAGACGAGCCCATCACGCTGGTCGCGCACGACTGGGGTGGTGCACTGGCCTGGGCGCTGGCCGCGCAGCACCCGCACCTGCTCAGACGCCTGACCATCGTCAACGCGCCGCACCCCGCCACGTTTCTGCGGGAACTGCAGCACTCTGCCGCACAGCAAGCGGCCAGCGCATACATGAACTTTCTGAAGCGGCCAGATGCCCCCACCCGTCTGGCCGAAGACGGGTACCGCCGCCTGTTTGATTTTTTCGACAACATGGGGGCCAGCACCGGGGCCCATGCCTGGCTCACACCCGCCCTGCGCCAGCGCTACCGATACACCTGGGCGCTGGGGCTGAGCGGGCCTTGCCACTACTACGGCGCATCCCCTCTGCGCCCAGCCACACCCACCGACCCCGCCGCTCAGAATGTGCAGCTGCCGCCCGGCTTGACCCATGTGAACGTTCCCACTCAAGTGATTTGGGGCATGGGCGACACCGCCTTGCCCCCTGCGCTGCTGGACGGTCTGGAACAATGGGTGCCAAATTTGCGCGTGAACCGCGTGGAAGACGCCACCCACTGGATCGTCCACGAGCAACCCCAGCGGGTGGCGGGGTTGATGGAAGACTTCATTTCAAATAGCTGAAAAGCCAATACAGGTCAGCGGCAGAGGCACTTTTGGCCTCAAATTCAGAACGCCACTGTCAGCGGTAGACCGACGGCTGCCCTTCGGGCCGGGTTTTGAAGCGCTTGTGCACCCAGTAGTACTGCGTGGGCATGGTGGCCATCAGTGCTTCCAGCTCGCGGTTCATGCGGGCTGCGTCAGCGGTCACGTCGTCGGTGAGATAGTGCTCCCACGGCGGCAGCACCTCCACGTCGTAGCCAGAAGGGGTCATGCGGCTGATCACGGGCACCACCTGGGCACGGCCCAGGCGCGCGAACCGGGGCAGCGACGTCAGCGTGGCAACCGGCGTGCCGAAAAAAGGTGCCCACACCGAATCGTTCATGCCGTGGTCCATGTCAGGCAGCAGGTACAGGGGCATGCCCTCGCGCAATGCTGCGGCAAGTGGTTTGAGCCCCTGCCACTTGGCCACCACCAGCGGATCACCAAAGCGCTGGCGCCCCTTCGCCATCCATGCATCCACGGCAGCGCTCGACTGTGGGGCGTAAATGCCCGCACACCGTCGCGGCTGCAACAGAGTCAGCCCAATCCACCCGGCGTCCATGCCCACAAAGTGCGGGGCAAACACCACCGTGGGGGTGTTGCCAGCCAGTGCTTCCGCATGACCTGTCAACCTCAGCCGCTGGCGTACCACGCTGTCGGGTGACTCCCACAGCCAGCTGCGGTCGAGCCAAGCCTGCGCAAAACGCACAAAGTGTGTGTGCACCGCACGGCGGCGCTGCGCTGGCGTGTCGTTCGGATAACACAGGCCCCAGTTCACCATGGCCACCCGGCGGCGGCCCACCGCAAACACATACAAGGCCTGCCCCAGCAGCCACCCCAGGCCACGCACCATCGGCAGGGGCAGGCGTGATAAAGCCCCCATGCGGCTGACCAGCGACCCTTTGCGCGGCTGTGCGTTGCTCATGCCACTCCCCCACGGGGCGTTTTGTAACGGGCATAACCCCACAGGTACTGGCGCGGACCAGCCAGCACCAGACGTTCCATGGCGGCATTGATGGTCGTGCACGCGGCCTCTGGCTCAGTTGGCAACGGCGCTGCGTCAAATGGCACGACGTGCACCACATACCCTCGTCCCCAACCCAGGCGCTCGCCCCATGCCAGCAGCAGCGCGGTGCGCGGGGTTTGGGCCAGACGGGCGCTGAGCGTCATGGTGTAGGCCGGGCGGCCAAAAAAAGGTGCCCACACGCCCTGCCCATCGGGCGGCACCTGGTCGGGCAACAAGCCCACTGCGGCTCCTGAGCGCAGGGCTTTGACGAGTTGCTTTACCCCGGCCAGCGTGGTGGGCGCTGTTTCCCTGGCGCGCAGCCGCCACCACCTCGCGCAGCCAGGCCTGTCTCGGTGGGCGAAACAGCACTGTCATGGCGCGGCCAGGCACCTGGCCGAACTGCTCGGCATAGGCGCGGGCCGTCATTTCAAAACAGCCCATGTGAGGGGTCAGAAACAACACACCCTGTCCGGCGGCTTGCGCGGCCTCGATGTGCTCTCGCCCAGTCATGCTCACCGGCACGGGCGCACCCATCCACAGACGTGGCAACTCGGCCACCATCTTGCCGGCCTCGGCCACAGAAGCCAGCGCATCGGCCCGTGACACATTGGCTTGTGCCGCGTGCGCCAGCAGGTGGCGTCGGTAGGTGGGCGACAGTGCAAGCACCACCCAGCCCAGCACAGCCCCGAGGGCGTGCAAGGCCCACAGGGGCCAGACACTGAAGAACCTGAACAGAAAAATCACGGGGTGGCGCACAACAGGGGTTACGGTGTGGGTGGGCGGCTTGAATTAAACTCAAACCGTCGTCGAGTTACTGAACAACTTGCGGGACGACGCAGCGGCTCCAACGGGCCAATGCAGGGCCGGAAACGGTCAAACCACCGCTAAAGCGTTCGCCAAAGCTCCGGCCAGGCGACCGCCCTGTCCCACAACCCAGGAGTTTATTCACATGGCGAACGACTTTCTTTTCACATCCGAATCCGTTTCTGAAGGCCACCCAGACAAAGTGGCCGACCAGATTTCCGATGCCATTCTGGATGCCATTTTTGCCCAGGACCCCCGCAGCCGCGTGGCCGCCGAAACCCTGACCAACACTGGTCTGGTGGTGCTGGCCGGTGAAATCACCACCAATGCGCATGTGGACTACATCCAGGTCGCACGCGACACCATCAAGCGCATTGGCTACGACAACACCGAATACGGCATCGACTACAAAGGCTGCGCGGTGCTGGTGGCTTACGACAAGCAAAGCAACGACATCGCCCAGGGCGTGGACCACGCATCTGACGACCACCTGAACATCGGCGCCGGTGACCAGGGCCTGATGTTCGGCTACGCCTGCGACGAAACGCCCGAGCTGATGCCCGCGCCCATTTACTACGCCCATCGCCTGGTGGAGCGCCAGGCCCAGCTGCGCAAAGACGGCCGCCTGCCCTTTTTGCGCCCCGATGCCAAGAGCCAGGTGACCATGCGCTACGTGGATGGCAAGCCCCACAGCATCGACACCGTGGTGCTGTCCACCCAGCACAGCCCCGACCAGAGCGAAACCGCCACCAAGATGAAGGACAGCTTCATCGAGGCCGTCATTGAAGAAATCATCAAGCCCGTTCTGCCCAAAGAGTGGCTGCAGAACACGCGCTACCTCATCAACCCCACGGGCCGTTTCGTCATCGGTGGACCCCAGGGTGACTGTGGCCTGACCGGCCGCAAGATCATCGTGGACACCTACGGCGGCGCTTGCCCCCACGGCGGTGGCGCGTTCAGCGGCAAAGACCCATCCAAGGTGGACCGCTCCGCCGCCTACGCCGCCCGTTATGTGGCCAAGAACATCGTCGCCGCTGGGCTGGCCAAGCAGTGCCAGATTCAGGTGGCGTACGCCATTGGTGTGGCCAAGCCCATGAACATCACGGTGTACACCGAAGGCACGGGCGTGATTCCCGACGCCGAGATCGCCAAGCTGGTGGAAGCCCACTTCGACCTGCGGCCCAAAGGCATCATCAACATGCTGGACCTGCTGCGCCCCATTTACAGCAAGACCGCCGCCTACGGTCACTTTGGCCGCGAAGAGCCCGAGTTCACCTGGGAGCGCACCGACAAGGCGCAAACCCTGCGTGCCGCTGCCGGACGTTAGCCCCAGGTTGGCGAGGGGCATGTGGCAAACGCAGAACGTTAGGTACAGTGTTGACAACGACACACGCTCTGATTTTTCTCATGAACAAAGCCATCACCTGTCTCACGCCCTGTCCCGTATGCGGCTCCACCCATGCAGAAGCGGTAGCCCATATTGACGGCAAGACCGGCGAACCGCTGGTCACCGTGAATTGCAACGGCTGTGGATTGGGCCGCATTGACCCGCTACCCACTGTGCAAGCTCTCGAGGCTTGGTACGCCAGCCATTACCGGCAGGACTACAAAGGCGCATTCCAACCGGCGTTGCGCCACGTCCTGAGGGCGGGGCGCAACGCCTTGGACCGCTGGGGATGGCTGCAACAACAACTGAGCAGCCATGGGCTGGGTTTGCCATCGGGGGCAAGCACACTCGACATCGGCGCGTCCAGTGGAGAGTTTGTCTACCTGGCGCAGGCCCGGGGTCACCATGCCCATGGCATTGAGCCTCATGCGGGCTATGCCTCTCATGCTCGCGACACGTTGGGCCTGCGGGTGGAAAACGGCAGCCTGCATCAACTGCTGCCGCAAAAACACGAGGGCCAGTTTGACCTCGTCAGCATGTTCCACGTGTTGGAACACCTGACAGACCCGCTGGCCACCCTGCAACTCATCAAGCGCAAGACAGCCCCCGGGGGTTGCCTGCTGATTGAGGTGCCCAATGCCACCCGGTTTTGCTCGCCCCGGTACATGTTCTTCAAGGCCCACACCCTGTATTTCACGCAGACATCGTTGCACCAGACGCTGCACGCCGCAGGTTGGCACGTGCTCGCGCACAACGAGGCCACCGACGACAACCTGCTGGTCTTGGCGCAGCCATCGTCGCCAACGGCAGAGGCCACCACCCCTGCCTGGCAGGCCAACCGTGCATTGGTGCAAGCGCAGCAACGCCGGACCTGGCCCGCTTACCTGGTTGACCAGCTCACATCGGGTCGCGTCGTTCAGAAAATGAACAAACGGCAAGAAGAAAAACGCATGGTCCGTGGTTTTGATGGCGCTCGGGCCGTGCTGGACCACCTGTATCAGCAAAGCACCCACAGACCTCCGGAAAAAACAAAGGCCACCGCAGCGGCTTGACTTGCCGGTGTGGGTGCACTCAGCGGCACAATAGCTTCCCATGGCTTGCTTGACGTTTGATTCATCCCAACGGTGGGGGTTGCTGATCCTCGGCATCGTCCTGTCCGGTTGCGCCAGCCTCAGCGAAACCGAGTGCCGCACGGCCGACTGGGGCCGCCTGGGCCAACAGGACGGGGCCAACGGGTATGCCGAGTCGCGCCTGGCCGACCACGCCGAGGCTTGCAACAAAATCGGCATCCTGCCAAACGCCACCGCTTGGCGTGCCGGGTGGGACCAAGGGGTGCAAAGCTACTGCACCCCGGCCGTGGGCTGGCGCGAAGGGCTGGCGGGGCGTGGCTACAACGGTGTGTGCCGCACACGCGGCAACGAGGCGGGCTTTTTGCAGGCATACAACGCAGGCAGCGAAATCCACCGCATGCAAAACCGCATCGAGCAAAACAGCTCTGAACTTCGGCGGCTGGAAAACCAGTTGCGCAGCGCCCCCAACGACGAAGCCCGCCGCCGCCTGCGCGACCAGATGCGCCACCTGGACCGCGAGCAAAGCCGCCTGCGCAGCCAACTGGGGCTGATGCAGCTCAGCGCACCACGCTACTGATTTTGATGGTCTTTTCAAGCTTTATTCAAGCACCCACCGTTTGAATTTATTGCGTTTTCAGCTACAAATAATTTCGCTGATTTACAAAGAAATACGGCCCGCATAGCCAGTCATTTCCAGGTAGCCCAATCCCACCCGGCGGCGCGTGTCGGGCACCAGCAACTCGCTCAAGCCTTCCCAATACACCGTGCCGGTGCTGGCGCGGCTGTCCAGCTCCTGCGCGTCGAGCAGGGCTGACACCTCAAACGCACCCATGGGCGTGGCCACACGCCACACCACCGGGTAGCGGGCTTGGGTGGCCGGGCTCACCCACCAGCGCAAGGGGGTGAATGCCACCTCGCCCGCCGCAAACACCCGGGGCTGGCCGCCGGGCTCGCGCCAACTGCCCCCGGCCCACACGGCTTCGCCGCTGGCGGTGCGCAAGCGAAAGGCGGTGAGGGCCGCGCCACTGTCCAGGTTCATGCCCACCCAGTCCCAACCCACGGCTTGCGGGGGCAGCAGGGTTTCGCTCCACTCGTGGTCCAGCCAAGCGGTGCCAGTGATGGCCTGTGGGCGTCCGTCGCGCACCACCTGCCCGCTCACGGCCAGTTGCGGCTGGCTGTAGTAGTGACTGGCCTGCGCTGGGTCGGGGCCTTTGCGCGAAAGGCCCTGTGCGCCTTGCAGCAACAGCGGCTGGGTGGGGCGCAGTACCAAGTCCAGCACCACACCGGGTTCTGACACTTGGGCACGGTAGCTGCCATCGCTGCGCCGCTCGAACGCCCAGGCCCCGATGGCCACCGCCGTGTCGCTCAGGCTGGCACGGGCAGCTCGGGCGGCGGGGTCGCCATTCCAGCGGGCCACGCGCTGGGCGTGCCGCTGGTGGCGGGCGACCACGTCGGTGAGCGCCGCGTGGGCAAACAGCAACTGGCGCGGCTCAAACCGCCCTGCCGCCGGCGGCTGGGGCCCACCGCCCTCGCCCACCCGCGTGCGGAAAAACGTGACCTGAAAACCCAGCACTGCCCCTGCCGCGGTGGTGAGCGCGCCGGTGGCATACCACCATTCGGTGCGGAACTCAGGGTGTGCACCGTGATCGCGCGGGAAGACGAGTTGCCCGCTCAAGCGGGGGGCGCCGGTGGATGCCGCCCACGCTGACCCCATTGGCGCGGCCACCCCGGCCAGCGCCAGCAACCAGTCACGGCGGCGCAACGCCCTGTGTGGCAACACGATGGATCACCAGTCTTCCTTCACCGCGCGAACCGCATGCACCGACGCGGCCGCACGGGCACTGATGCCAGCTGCCAGGCCACCCGCCACCACCACACCGGCCACCAACGCAGCCAGTTTGTCCCACGGCACCACCAGCGGCATGGTCCAGTGGAAGCTCTGCGGGTTGACCACAAACACCAGCACCGCCGCCACGGCCAGCCCGAGGGCCACTCCCAGCACGGCACCGCCTGCCGTCCAGGCCACGCCCTCGGCCGCCACGGTGGCCACCACCTGGCTGCGGGTGAACCCCAGGTGCGCCAGCAGCCCGAACTCGCGCCGCCGCGCCAGCACCTGCGCCGAAAAACTGGCTGCAATGCCAAACAGTCCAATGCCGATGGCCAGCACCTGCAAGTAGCGGGTAACGGCAAAACTGCGGTCAAAAATGCGCAGCGACTGCGCGCGGATGTCAGCAGGTACCGCAAATTCCAGCCACGGTCCACCGGCCAGTTCGCGCAGCGCGGCCTGCACCGCGTCGGCCCGGGCACCTGGGGTGAGCCACAGGGCCAAGTCGTTGGTCAGCGTGTCTCCGGTGAGGGCGCGGTAGTCGGCATCGTGCATCACCACGGTGCCAAACTGGCGGGCGTAGTCGCGCCACACACCACGCACCAGCACGGGGGTGGGCGCGGCCTGACCCAGCGGCAGCGTCAAGGTCTGTCCGGGCCGAGCACCGTGCAAGGCCACCATGGCCTCGCTCACGTACACGCTGGGCATGCCGGGCTGCGGCGTCGGGCCCACCCACGGCGGGGCCAGCAGGGGCAACTGCTTTTCAGGTTGTGGCAAGGGCCTGGCCACCAGCGTGACGGCGGGCGTGCCGGGCACCAGCACCAGGCTGCGCAAGCGCGAGGCCTCGGCACGGGCCACACCGGGCAGGCGCTGGGCCTGTGCAGCGAAACCCTCAGGCAAATGCGCGCCATCACTGGCCACGCTGCGGGTGGCGGTGCGGGCATACAGGTCAGCGGGCAGCACCTGGTCAAGCCAGCCGGTCACGCCCTCGCGGAAGCTGGACACCATCACAGTCAGCGCCACGGCCAGGCTCAGGCTGGCCACCACTCCGGCCACGGCCACGGTGGCCGCGTGGCGTTCGTGCCGGGCACGCTCCAGCGCCAACAGGCCTGCCGCATGGCGAGGCGGCCCACCCCAGGCCAACACACGCAACAAACCATCCACCGCCCACGGCACGGCCACCACCCCGCCCAGCAGCAGGCACCCCACGCCCGCGTACGCGGCCAGCGGCAGCCCCCAGACCGGCGGCAACAGCGCCAGGCCCACCCCTGCAGCCAACAACAGCGGGGCCACCCAGGCGGGCAATGGGGCCACCTGGGTACCGCCCAGCCCTTTCAAGGCCTGCGCAGGGGCCATGGCCTGCACCTGCACGGCAGGCAACCAGCCCCCGGCCACAGCTGCCAGCACACCCAGTGCCCAAAACCCCAGCACGGCGGGCCAAGACCACACCAATTCAGGCGCAACCCCTGGAAAAAACCCGCCCCCCAAGTCGCCCGCCAGCCAACGCAGGGCCAGCAGCGCCAGCCCCAGGCCCAGCGCCACCCCCACGCTGGCCCCGAACGCACCCGTGGCCGCCGCCTCAGCCAGCACCCAGCGCCGACGCTCGGGCGCCGACAGGCCCAGCACCCCCAGCAACGCCAGTTGCGGCAGCCGCTGCGCCACCGACAGCGCCATGACCGAAAACACCAGAAAAGCCCCCACGAACAGGGCCACCAGCGCCAGCACCGTCAGGTTGACCCTGTAAGCGCGTGACATGGCGGACAGCGCCTGCTCGTCTTCACCCGCCGCATGCCAGCGCGCCCCGACGGGCCAGGCTGCACCCAATGCGGCCTTCACCTGCGCGGGTGTGGCACCCGGTTGCAGGCGCAGGTCCACCCTGCTGAGCCGCCCGGCCAGCCCCAGTTGTGCCTGGGCGGCGGCAATGTCCACCACCAGCAGGGGTGGCCCTCCAGCGGCCACCTGGCCTGCCAACACCCAACGTGTGGTGCCCGTGCCCACTTGCAGGGCCAGCTCATCACCCACGACGAATCCGGTTTGGGCCAGGGCGCTTGCGTTTGCAAACACGCGGTCGGGTGCGATCAGGGCCAAGCGGTCTTGCCCCTGGGCCACGCGGGGGAAGAGGTCAGGGGCCACGGCCGCAATGCCCAGCGCATCCACGCCCACGACTTGCACGGGCACGCGGCGGGGTTTGTCACCCTCAGCAGGTAACACCAGGTAGCTGCTGAACGCCACCACCGGGTGAGCGCTGTGCACTTGGGGCAAGGCCACCAGTGCGTCAAACACAGCGTCGTCGCAGGTGGGCTGGCAACGCAGCGAGGCATCGGGCTGGCCGTTGGCGGCGCGCACAGCGGCACCGAATTCGCCCAGCGCGGCTTCGTTGATGAGGTGCACCGACAGGCCCAGCGCGACGCCCAAGGTCACCGCCACCCAGGCGGCGGACTGACGCCTGGCGTGGGCGCGCCACTCGGGCCAGGTCAACTGGCGCAGCAGGGCCGCCACCAAGGCCCAGCGGCTGGGCAAAGCGTTGACCACCGCGACGGATGACCCACCCAAGCTCATGCCGCCACCAGGCCGCTGGGAGTCAGGCGCAGTGCACGGTCGGCGCGGGCCGCTGCCGCCAGCGAGTGCGTCACCAGCACCACCGCCGCTCCGGTGGCACGGGCTTGCGACAGCAACAGGGCAATCACCAACTCACCCGTGGCGGGATCAAGGTTGCCGGTGGGCTCGTCGGCCAGCAGCAGGCGCGGGCGGTGCACCAGGGCACGGGCAATGGCCACGCGCTGCAACTGGCCGCCCGACAGGGTGCGCGGCGCGCGGTCACCCAGCCCGCCCAGCCCCACCTGTGCCAGCGTGTCCGCCACCCGGACGGGATCGGGCTGGCCCAGCAGCAACAACGGCAAGGCCACGTTTTGCGCCAAGCTCAGGTGCGGCAACACATGAAACGCCTGAAACACAAAGCCCAGTGCGGCCCGCCGCCAATGGGCGCAGGCGGCCTCCGCCAAGCCCGACACCTCCACGCCATCCACCGACACGCGGCCCGCGTCCAGTGGCTCCAACCCGGCCAGCGCATTGAGCAGGGTGGACTTGCCCATGCCCGACTCGCCCAGCACGGCCACCACCTCGCCGGGGGCCACGTTCAGGTCAACACCCGTGAACAGGGGCTGGCCCGCAAAGGTTTTGGTCAGGCCCAAAGCCTGGAGCATGGGGGTGGCGGGGAGACACCCGTTCATTCGTGCCGCCTGAAGGACAAACCTTGGCCGGCCCAGTAGCCCCGGTCAAGCCAGTCAAGCCTGACTGTGCCACCCGTGGAAGGTGCGTGCACAAAGCGCCCGTCCCCCACGTTTGGTGCGGCCTTTGACAGTGAACACTGCCAGGTCACCGGTGCGCACGTCGTCGCGCGAAACGGGCCTGCCCCAGCCGCTGAGTTCGGCCACGGTGCGGGGTGTGCGAATGCCGGCTGCCTCGCGGTACACGTAGGCAATCAGTCCGCTGCAGTCAAAGCCCGACTCAGGCGTGTTGCCGCCATACCGGTACGGCGTGCCCACCAGCCCCAGCGCGTGAAGGGTGGCCGACTGCGCATGCGGCGGTGCAACCGCCTCGGGCCGGGAAGGTGGGGGTTCGGTCAACCCTCCGCTGGGACGCACCACCGGCGCGCTGCGGCAACCAGCCAGCGCCAGCAGCACGCCGACTATCAACAGGCCGCCCCAGCACCTGGAGCCGAATTTCCTTGAAACAAACACGTCCATCGCCCCCGAGCCTGCGCCGCAGCGCGTGTGAGTGAAAACCCCAGAGCTTGCACTTTTTTCAAAACCCTGGCCTTGAAAAGCCAAACACCACCCTTATCATTAGCACTCGCAGGGATTGAGTGCTAACAACACGTCCCCCGCTATTTTTTTCGTTGTTCTATTTTTCAGGAGATGCCATGAACCTTCGTCCTCTCGCCGACCGCGTGATTGTCAAACGCATTGACAGCGAAACCAAAACCGCCTCCGGTATCGTCATTCCCGACGCTGCCGCCGAGAAGCCTGACCAAGGCGAAATTTTGGCCGTGGGCCCAGGCAAGAAAAACGACAAAGGCGAACTGTCCGCCATGAACGTCAAGGTCGGTGACCGCGTTCTGTTCGGCAAATACAGTGGCCAGACCGTCAAGGTCGACGGCAACGAACTGCTCGTCATGAAAGAAGACGACCTGTTCGCCGTGGTCGAGAAGTAATCTCTCATCATCAATTCAATAGCTGCTTTCGCTGATCTATCAAGCGCTAGCGGCCATTTCTGTTTAAATTTTTGTAGGAGCCAAACATGGCAGCAAAAGACGTAGTTTTCGGCGGCGAAGCCCGCGCACGCATGGTTGAAGGCGTGAACATTCTGGCCAACGCCGTCAAAGTGACCCTGGGCCCCAAAGGCCGCAACGTGGTGCTGGAGCGTTCTTTCGGCGCCCCCACCGTGACCAAGGACGGTGTGTCCGTGGCCAAGGAAATCGAACTGAAAGACAAGCTGCAGAACATGGGTGCGCAGATGGTCAAGGAAGTTGCTTCCAAAACCTCTGACAACGCTGGCGACGGCACCACCACCGCCACAGTGTTGGCACAAGCCATCGTGCGCGAAGGCATGAAGTACGTCGCTGCTGGCATGAACCCCATGGACCTGAAGCGCGGCATCGACAAGGCTGTGGAAGCCCTGATCGTTCAGCTGAAGGCAGCCTCCAAGGCCACCACCACCAGCAAAGAAATCGCTCAAGTGGGTTCCATCTCTGCCAACTCTGACTCCAGCATCGGCGACATCATCGCCAACGCCATGGACAAAGTGGGCAAAGAAGGGGTCATCACCGTGGAAGACGGCAAGAGCCTGCAAAACGAACTCGACGTGGTCGAGGGCATGCAGTTCGACCGTGGCTACCTGAGCCCCTACTTCATCAACAACCCAGAAAAGCAAGCCGCCCTGCTGGACAACCCCTTCGTGCTGCTGTACGACAAGAAGGTGTCCAACATCCGTGACCTGCTGCCCACGCTGGAGCAAGTTGCCAAGGCTGGCCGTCCGCTGCTGATCATTGCCGAAGACGTCGAGGGCGAAGCCCTGGCCACTTTGGTGGTGAACACCATCCGCGGCATCCTGAAAGTGGTGGCAGTCAAGGCCCCTGGCTTCGGCGACCGCCGCAAGGCCATGCTGGAAGACATCGCCATCCTGACCGGCGGCAAAGTGATTGCCGAAGAAGTCGGCATGACCCTGGAAAAAGTGACGCTGGCCGACCTGGGCCAAGCCAAGCGCATCGAAGTGGGCAAAGAAAACACCACCATCATCGACGGCGCTGGCGCCGCTGCTGACATCGAAGCCCGCGTGAAACAAGTGCGCATCCAGATCGAAGAAGCCACCAGCGACTACGACCGCGAGAAGCTGCAAGAGCGCGTGGCCAAACTGGCCGGCGGCGTGGCCGTCATCAAGGTCGGTGCTGCCACCGAAGTCGAGATGAAGGAAAAGAAAGCCCGCGTGGAAGACGCCCTGCACGCCACCCGCGCTGCTGTGGAAGAAGGCATTGTGGCCGGTGGTGGCGTGGCCCTGCTGCGCGCACGCCAGGCCGCTGGCACCATCAAAGGTGACAACGCTGACCAGGACGCCGGTATCAAACTGGTGCTGAAAGCCATCGAAGCGCCCCTGCGCGAAATCGTGGCCAACGCCGGTGGCGAGCCTTCCGTGGTGGTCAACGCCATCCTGGCTGGCAGCGGCAACTATGGCTTCAACGCCGCCAACGACACCTACGGCGACATGATCGAAATGGGCATTCTGGACCCCACTAAAGTGACCCGCACTGCCCTGCAAAACGCAGCCTCCGTGTCCAGCCTGATGCTGACCACCGAGTGCATGGTGGCCGAGTCCGCCAAAGACGACGCTCCTGCCGGTGGCATGGGTGGCGGCATGGGTGGTATGGGCGACATGGGCGGCATGGGCATGTAATGTGCTCCTTGCCTGAGGGCTGATCGCCGCGTTGTGCGGGCTTGCCGTGGCGCTGCCACTGTCTTCACCCACACGCCTTGCGCTAAGCCCTCATGCTG
>JFJP01034734.1_pt1 | contig 29655 bp, 22 predicted proteins | sample 431651 | NCBI WGS metagenome assembly JFJP01 (sample SAMN02602958, study PRJNA72255) | Microbial mat metagenome, whole genome shotgun sequencing project. | biome: fresh water; feature: sink hole; material: water; isolation source: purple microbial (photo- and chemosynthetic) mats found in... | reverse complement strand
AGTCTATGGTCTCGGTTTCCTGGCTGACACCGTACCTGACAATGTTGTACAGCTTGCCTGAAAAAGAAACCGGAGCGCCGTGGGTAAGGTGGCCCCCGTGGGCCAGGTCCATGCCCAGTATCGTGTCGCCGGGCTTGAGCGCAGCAAAATACACACCCATGTTGGCCTGCGAGCCGGAATGCGGCTGCACATTGACATAGTCTGCGTTGAAGAGCGCTTTAGCGCGGTCCCTGGCCAGATTCTCAGCCACGTCGACGAATTCACAGCCGCCGTAGTATCGTTTTCCCGGATACCCTTCCGCGTATTTATTGGTAAGCACGGAACCTGTGGCTTCCATGACGGCTCTGGAGGTATAGTTCTCGCTTGCTATGAGTTCCAGATTGTTGCGCTGACGATCTTCCTCGTCAGAAATTGCCTGCCATAATTCAGGATCCAGTTTTTTCAAGTCCGGCATGATGTCACCTCCTGTGGTCGGTCAAAAGCATAGCATGGAACATAGAGGTAGAATATCCTTGGTGCGGTTTTCAATAAACCCCTGTTATCTCTACATCGCTCCAGAACGACGTGTATGCAGGCAAGTCACCGCCGGCTTCCTCGAAAATGGACTGGAACGAATAACGGCGGCTCGCCGCAACCGTACGACCGTCAGGCGCCATGCGGTCAACATTGGTCAGCCCGCGGGAGAAAGCGATGTGCCTGTTGTCCATATTGCCAAAATAGCTGACTGGATTGTCAAACGGCGTAATGAATGCGCCAATTTCAGCGCCGGCGAACAGCGACGGATCTACGGGAATCCATCCGAACCCGTACACATAGAATTCTACCCAGGCATGGCGCCACGCCCGCCGCGAATCATCGACAATGACTCCAGCTACCGGCAGGGCGGGCACTCCACCGGCGCGCAGAAGCGCTGCATACAGAATGGACAGATCCCAGGAGTCGGCACTGGCGCTTGCAAGTGCCTCAACCGGCGACTTGGCGCTTGACTGCGCATCAAATCGAACCGCCCCGACCAGGGCGTCAAGGATGGAACGGGCAATCCGGTAATGGTTTTTCTCCTTGCCTGCCGCTTTTTTGGCAAAGGCAAGAATTGCAGGGTCAGCTGATGGTACGAGTTGATCCGCCTGGGTAAAGGTGGTGTATACCGATGACGCGGGGGTCGGACTTGCCTGTATCTTGTCTGCCTTTATTTCGATTTCCACCCCGTATACCTGGACCAGATGGTCCTGGCTCACGGTAACCAGCTGATCAGCCTGAAGGTCGACGAGATGATACGCCGAGAGTCCCCGGTAGTCGGGAAACAGGGGCTCCATGCTTCTGTTCAAAGCCTTGACTCCCCGCTGGGAAGGCGTATCCGAAGGGAACGGCATCCAGAGGTACAGGGAGTTGAGACCTGACGTCCTGACCCTTGAAATCGTTACAAAAGTTGAAAGCGCGTACGTCTTTCTTCCAAGGTAGGATTTGACACCCGGTGAATCGACAACCTGGAAGTACTTCACCTGACTGGTTCCGCGTACCGTCCTGACGGCTATTCCACCGGTTACCGCGCCATCCGGGACGCGTACCCTTATTTCCTTGTCTGACCAGCTTTCGTATTCACCAAACTCGCTGCGCGGACTTACATAACCACGCCCCGATTCATCGGCCGGCACCTGGATGCCACTCTCGCCCGTCCAGGTAAAAAGCACCGTCGAGTCAGCCCTGTTTGCGCCAAAATTGAGGCCGCGTATCAAGAGCACCGCCCCTATGACGCCTGCCTCCGATGACAGTGACTCTATTGTCGGCCCCAGCGCCTGACTTCCTGATCCAGCGGGGGCCGAGGGAAGCAACGCGCTGCTCATGAACATCTTGGCGTTCGAGCGCCCGTCTTCAGTAATGATCCTTACCAGGCTCGATTCGGCATAGAGGGGAATTCTCAGGCGCACGAGTTTTTCCGACCACAGCAGGTAGGAGGATGCCGTCGAAGATATGCCGTCAAACTCAACCTTGCCCTCATCGCGCTCGAGGCCAAAATTCTTGCCGTGGATAGTGAGGATTCCGCCGGGATCGCCTATCGACGGCTCAATGGATTCAATCACCGGCCTGGCACCGCGAGCCTTGATCACAGGAATGGCTACGAGGGCTGCCAGGGCGACCATCAGCAAGACAATGAACACAGTAATATGGCGATTATTTCGTTTGGGGGGTTTGGGAGGAGAAAACGCGAGCCTCACGGTCCTGCCTTGTCCTTGTCGGAGGATTGAGCAGGATTTTCAGCGCTGGAGTCTGTTGAAGCGGCATATTTGTCCATGACCAGTTCAATCCTGAGTGCCGCACCGCCTTCGGGTTGCGTACCAAAAGGATAGAACAATACCATTTCGCCAAACTGGATGTTAAGGGAATCCACCGCAGTCCGGTACCGCAGCCCGGCATCTCCGTCTTTGTACCAGACCTGACCCTGGGCAAGAAGCAGAAGCCCACCGCCCTTGTTCTTGTACGGCGTTACAGTAATTATGATGGCCACATCAGCGCCGATCAGCCGTGCCGATACCGACGTTCCCGGTATGGTGTATTTGATGTCTTTGGCTTCCCAGCTTGGCGGACCCGACTGCTTGCCAACCGAGGCTGCCACGGAGACCTTCAGCGCTTCTCCCAGCAAAGCCGCCGGTATGGAAGCAATCGATCCCGATTCCACCGGCGGGGGAGGAAGCGGAGCCTTTGTTTCCTGTGCCCAGGACGAGGCCGCGACGAGAGCCGCAACCACGATGAGGCCGCGCCTCACTGGCGACTCCCCGCCTGGTAGTCGGCTTCCCGGACGATGAACGGATCTCCGCCGCCGTAAGCAAAGGCCTCGGCGGGCAGGGTAATATTGATGTTCACGGCCGAATCCTGCCTTGATATGAAATCGATGACCGATTCCATGCCCATGCCCGATGCCGCCACAGAAGTAGCCTCCACGGCTTTCCGGACGGCTACCTGCAGCTCGGCGTTGCGGCGGTTACTGGTTACCAGAGCCAGACTCAGCACGGCAAAGACCAGAACGGCCGCCGCGGCCATGGGTAGTGGTACCGAGAAACGGCGGGTAAACGAGAGTGGCTGCAGGCGGGCCGAGACCGGCGCTGAACGCGCCAGACCCGCAAGGATGCGGTCCTTTACGAGTAAACCTGCCGGATCAATGCCGGAAGCATCGGCCGCCAGCAGAGCCTGTATTCGTTCTGTTTCCGAAACCGAGGCAGAGCATGCCGAGCATGAGCGCACGTGCCGCTCGATTGTCTCCCGCCATGGTGAAGGAACTTCGCCGTCTACCCATGCAGATAAAAGTTCACGATCGGGACACATTGTTACCATCCTCCCGCATAATCGCGGCAAGAGCCTCTCGGGCCCGAAAAACCCTGACCTTGACATTACCTTCGGCAATGCCCAGAACCCGGCCTATTTCTTTATAATTAAGCAAGCCGTACTCCTTGAGGACAAGCACGGTCCTTGATTTTTCTGGCAGCTTGTCCAAATAGCGTCGCATGTCGTCGCTTGTTTCTTTTTTGACGATTTCATCTTCGGGCGATACAGAAGCCGCATCCATATCCTTGAGGTATCGCTGATAAACTTTTTGCTCCCGTCCTTTTCGCTTGACCCAGTTGAGCGCGTTGTTCTTGACAACCCGGATAAGCCAATACTTGGCGTCATCCCGTGTAGGGAAGATATTCCAGCGCTCAACGGCCTTGATGTACGAATCATGCACTATATCCTCGGCAGCCTCATCGGAGTTTACAATCCTCCGGGCCACCCTGAAGAGTATCATGAAGGTTTCGTCGTACAACGCCTTGAAGGCAGCGTCGTCAATCATTCCACTCTCGTTAAACAATCCCGGACTCCATCCGTTACGCGCGCTGGCCCGAAACCGGATTGTCCGCGGCAAATTTCCACGAAGTTCCGCCAGGTCCGTCTTCCAGTATGATTCCGCGGTCCTTGAGACCGTTGCGGATGGCATCTGCCCTGTTAAAATCGCGCGCTTTCTTGGCCTCGGCACGCTCTGCAATCAGAGCCTGTACTTCAGCATCCAGGACACCATCGACAGGCGCGGCTGAAACCCGTTCCAGCTTTTCAAGCCCGAGACCAAGCACACGGTCCATATCGAATGCCGCGCCGAGGGCATCGGCGGCCGGAACGCCCTGATCACGAAGGACTCCCCACAGCTCGGCGATGGCGCGCGGCGTAGACAGGTCATCCTCGATGGCGGTGCGGAACGCAGAAATCCTGGCTGCTGCCGTGGCGCACAACGAGGCTACCGGAGTCGGGCCGGCACCACCGACAGGCACCTTTTCCCGCAAGGCCAGAACCCTCTCCACCAGCGATTTGCGCGAAGCTTTGGCCGAATCCAGTGCCTCGTACGAGAATTGCAGCTGCGAGCGGTAATGCCCACCCAGAAGGAAATACCGGTAATCCAGTGGTTCATACCCGGCGTCCACGAGCACCTTCAAGGTAAGGAAGCCACCTTTTGACTTGCTCATCTTGCCGGCGCCCATCACAAGGAATTCATTGTGAAGCCAGTAATTGACCCACTTTTTACCGGTGGCTGCCTCGCTCTGGGCAATCTCGTTGGTATGATGCACGGGTATATGGTCGATACCGCCAGCGTGGATGTCGAAGCTCTCGCCCAGGTACTTCATGCTCATGGCGGAGCACTCGATGTGCCAGCCAGGATATCCACGGCCCCAGGGACTGTCCCACATCAAGGCCTGGTTTTCGAATTTTGACTTCGTGAACCACAGGACAAAGTCCTGCGGATTGCGCTTGTTGGCGTCCACCTCTATGCGCGAGCCAGCCTGCAATTCGTCCAGCTTGAGCATGGCCAACTGGCCGTACGAAGGAAATTTTGAAACGTCGAAGTAGAGGTTTCCACCTGCCTGATACGTAAAGCCGTTTATTTCGATCCGCTTGATGAGCCCGATCATATCGGGTACATGCTCGGTGGCTTTGCACACGACGTCAGGTTTGATGATGTTGAGCCTGGCGCAATCTTCCATAAAGACTTTTGTGTAGAAGTCGGCTATCTCCATCACGCTTTTATTGCGCTCGGCCGCCGTTTTGACCATGCGGTCCTCGCCCGTATCGTCATCGCCGGAAAGATGGCCTACGTCTGTTATATTCATTACATGGGTTACTTCATATCCCAGATACCTGAGCGAACGAGCTACGATATCGTCAAAAACGTAGGCGCGCAGGTTGCCTATGTGGGCAAAGTTGTAGACGGTCGGGCCGCAGCCGTAAAAGCCGACCTTTCCCGCCTGTATCGGTTCAAACGCCTGCAGCGAACGCCCGAGCGTGTTGTAAAGCCGTAAACCCATGTAATCCTCGTTTCATGTTCATCTTCACACTAGCAAAGGTAATAAGGTAGCATACCAGAAGCATGGTTACACTACGGAAATTCATCGAGAAATGCAATATCGGAGGCAGCACGCTCTTTGACGAGCCGATGTCTTTGCATACGACGCTTAAAATTGGCGGACCAGCCGATGCATTCGTACGCCCGCAGTCTGTCGGTGAACTCATGGTACTGCTTACCGAAGCCACGAAAGAAGGCATGCCGGTTACCATAATCGGCGGTGGTGCCAATTTGCTGGTAGCCGACCGTGGCATCCGTGGCCTCGTCATAGCGACGGAATCGCTCCGTGGATTCCATGTCGACCCAAACGGCCTCGCGTACGCGGAGGCCGGGCTGAGCGTAGTCGAACTGGGCAATAAAGCCAGGGAACTTGGCTTTTCCGGCCTTGAATTTGCGGCAGGACTGCCTGGTTCCGTTGGTGGGGCCGTATACATGAATGCGCGGTGCTACGGGCGCGAATTTGCCGATGTACTGGTGCATGTCGAATATATCGTTCCGCGCAACCCTGAATCTGGATTCCCGGGTCCGGTATGGAAGCGGGAGTCTGCAATCCCGGATCGGGCTGCATGGGCTTATAAGCGTACGCCTTTCATGACAGGAAACTGGCTTGCGGGAGCCATTATTGTGGGGGCAGCATTCCAGCTTGTTCACGATGACAGTGCAAGCATAGCGGCAGCGATGGCTGCAAACGAAGCTGACAGGCAAAGCAAGGGACATTTTGACTACCCGAGCGCAGGCAGCTTCTTCAAGAATGACCGGGCTGGCGATGCCATGGTCAACCCCAAACACGCCAATATATTCGTAAACGCCGGTTCAGCCACAGCCGCCGATATGCTTGCGCTCACGGAAGAAGCCCGCAAAGCAACCCTGTCGGCCTATGGCTTTGAACTTGAAGCCGAGGTTGTTATGCTGGGAGACTTTACGCAACTTTGACAAGCTGCCGCTTTAAGCTTGCGTCCGTTGTCAACCTGCCTTATTTTATAAGGTAATGACTGTCATGCAGCTCGAGTACTCATTGCTCCTCCTACCATTGCTGGCATACCTGCTGGCTCGTACCGCTATCTTGCTGACGGGCAGATGGATAGGCACGGCTGCGCCTGGATTGCTCGTCGTTATGGGCATTGCCGCAGGAGCACTGTTCAATTCCGATGCCATGCAGGTATTTACCAATTATGACGCATCCATGCTCGATCCAGCGCTGCGACAATCCATATACTCAATTCTGGTAGATACCGTCAGCGCAATAGCGCTCTACGTGGCTGGTCTTGAAACCGGCCTGGCGAGACGGAGTAGAACTGCTGGAATCATGTCACGCGTAAGCCGCACGCGGTTGTTGCTGGCTTTTATGGTGCCCGCAGTTTTTGGTGCAGCACTGGCTCTGGGTTTTGGCAGCACCAATGGTTCGGTGCCGGCATCGATAGTAAAAGCTTCCTTTGCGATGGCAGCAATTTTCTGGCTCAGTACCGTCCGTGGCCTACCAGGACTTCTGGCCGCGGGAATTTCCATTTCCATCGCAAGCGCTGGAAGTTATCCGGAAGCGGGCCAAGCGCTGTATTCACTGGGCGCTGCCGCGTTGTTTGCAGGGTTGATGGCAGCCATGGCACGCGCCCCCAAGGCATTGCCCGTGGGTCTGAGATCAATTCTTGCCATAGGCCTTGCCTGGTCACTGCGAACCGCCGGACTTCCGTGGCCGGTAGCCGGTATGGCCGCCGGCTTTGCGATGGGTGTAGCGCAGGACATTGTCCATCAGGGCTCGGCTTCAGTCATGGAACCAAGGTTTCTGGGTATGCATCTTGCCCGGGCCAGTACGGAGACAGCGCACGCGCTGGCTTTTGTAGCAGGACTCGGCTTCAGCATCGATCTGTTGTTCGAATCATTTCCTGCACTGTTGATACTGGCAAGCGCAACTCTGGCCGCAACAATCCTGCAGGGCATTCTCGCTGGCGAGCGCGAAATGCTTGTGCCTACAGAAGCGATTGCTTTTTCGGCACTGCTGGTTGCGAAGACAGCCGGACTGGTAAGCGACGCTGCCATTGCAGGCCTGGCCCTGGCGTGCATCATCGGCGTTCCCGTTAAAAAGTTGCGCAACCGCTCATATTCGAGCGGGACAGATTCGCCTGGCCTCAAGGCGATAGTGGGCGTATCAAGAAGCGGTCTGGTAGGGTGCGCTGTCTCATTTGCGGCAACACTGGGGACAAGCGGGGAACCGATACGGGCTGCGTGCGTTACCGGCTTGCCGGGTAGCAAAGGGCTTAATTCAGCGGAAGCCGAAGAGTCGCTGGTCCACTGCGTGGTAACCGGCGCCGCCGAGGGCATCCACGTCCTGCCTACCATCGTTGCCGCCAACAGCGTGGCAGAAGGACTGGCCAAGGCTGCCTCCGACCGCCATGCAGACGCCGTGCTCCTGGGCCTGGGTGAAAAACAAAAATCCGAAGGTGCCGGCGACGCCGTATCGATACTTGAAGAGTTACTGGAAATATACCCGCACACCGTCATAGCCATCAAGAAGCCGGTTCTTCTGTCCAGCGCAAAGAAGCTCGTCATAATCGCCATGACCGGTTCGGAAGCAAGCCCGGAATTTGAACACGCACTGGGCACCATCGCCAAAGCCTGGGGGCATCCGACACGATCCATGGACTCGCTCATGATTGGCGCGCCAGCATCGGCGTTGATGGATGTGGCCGGAGGACTCCTTGACCCCCGCTCGGGACTGACAGCGCCGTCATGGCGTGATGCGCCATCGGTACTTGCACCCCTGGCTTCCCAAAAACCTGCCCTGGTATTGTTTACCGCGCGACCCGGATCAAAAAACTGGAACCCTGGCCATGAGCGTCTGCCGATCATGCTCGCCAGCGCTTTGCCCGATTCCACCATGGCACTCTGGTTTTTGCCGGCGGCTGGCAATCCGGAAACTACCGGTCCCGTTTCAGGGCACTCAAATGTTGACATTGCGCAGGAAGCGCACGAGCCGTGGCCTCCCCTCCTCTCCGCAGCCTATGAATCAGGACGGGTTTTGACCACGATGCGCGAAGAAGCGCTGGTCGATGCCATCCGTCGTCTGACTGATACCATCCTGCCTGGAAACCGTGTAGCATCGGGCCGTCTTTCCGCCGATTTTTCTGCCATCGCCAGAAAGGAACCCATAGAACTTGCCCCGGGGGTCCTGTTATTGCACGCGCATACGGACGGGATCCCGTTGCCCACCCTGGCAATTGGCTCAAGAGAAGAAGGCTGGCCGCTCGTCGCACTTGCGTCCAGGGTAAAAATTACCGTCATTTTAGTTTCACCCAATGAAGCAGGCCCGGAGAGTCATCTGGAAGCGCTTACCCAGATTGCGATGGCATTCAGGAACCTGGGCCTTTCCGAGCGGCTCCTTCGCATACAAGAATCACCCAAGCAGACCCACACTCAATAAATTCATTGTATTCGGAAATTCATTCTCTTGCTAAAGAGCAAAGGCGAAGGCATAATCGCTGACTATGAGAGACTACAACACCATATTGACACGCCCCCACACAAACGAAACCATCGAGCGGCTCGTGCGCTACTCACGTATCGAGACAACGAGCGACCGGCACGCTACCGTCATACCTTCCACAGCAACGCAATGGAACCTTGCGCGGCTTCTCGTGGATGAACTGCACGCGATAGGCGTCGGAGATGTTACTCTTGACGACAAGTGTTTCCTGATAGCCAGGATTCCTGCCACGCAGGGCTGTGAAAAAAAACCCGCGATCGGTTTCATGGCACACTTCGACACGTCCAGTGACGTAAGCGGTGCCAATGTCAAACCCCGCGTGGTAAAGGCATACAACGGCAAGGCTCTGGAACTGTCGCCAGGCTGGATACTCGACCCCGCCAAATTCAGTGAGCTGGATGAATATATTGGAGACACCATCGTTGTCACCGATGGCACTACCCTCCTTGGGGCGGACGACAAGGCTGGCATCGCAATCATCATGACGGCACTGAGCGCGATACTCTCCGCGCCATCGCAAGCCCACGGCCCACTGTACGCGATTTTTACCCCGGACGAAGAAACCGGCAAAGGGATGGACGGTTTTCCCATCGACAAAGTTGCCATGCACGCCTGTTACACCTTTGACGGGGGCCGCGGCGGTGAAATTGAATCGGAGTGCTTTACCGCATATGAAGCACAAGTGACGTTTACCGGAAAATCCGCCCACCCCGGCTACGCTCGCGGCGTAATGGCCAACGCGGTATCGATGTCAGCCAGTTTTGTTGCCATGCTGCCCAGAAGCGAAAGCCCCGAGGCTACCGATGGCTGGTATGGATACTACCATGCCCACGAGATCAAGGGCAGCCTTGAAAGTGCCCGCGTCGACGTGATACTACGCGATTTTTCCGACGAGGGCATGGCCCGCAGGCAGGAAACAATCCGTGCCATTGCTGCAACCGTCGAAGCTCAATACCCGGGCGGAAAAGTTGCCGTTCACTTCCAGAAGCAGTACCTCAACATGAAAAAGAAACTGGATGAAAGTCCCAGGGTCCTTGAACTTCTGTACGAAGCTGCCCGCAAGGCCGGCGCAGAACCATACTCCAAGCCGATACGTGGTGGTACCGACGGAGCACGGCTTACCGAGATGGGCATACCCACTCCCAATATTTTTGCGGGCATGCACAATTTCCACGGCAGGTACGAGTGGGCAAGCGCAGCCGAAATGGTGCTTGCGGTGGATACCATGCTGGAACTGGTCAAGCTGTGGGGGATGGAGTAAACCGAGGAGACGTAAAAAATTGAAAACGTGATGTCTGGATGGAAGAAGGTGAACATTACTGGAAGAAAAACCATAGAGTCACGGTAGCGAGAAGGAGAGAATCATGAATAAAATGTATTTAGCGACAATGCTTGCAGTATGCACAGCATCAGCCTTCGCCCAGAAAATAGACACTAAAAATTATGTAACGCACTTTTTCAAGTTATCTCAAAATGATTTTGAAATAGATTCCAGGTCGAAATCTCTCAATGAACAAAAATCTTATGTGGAATTTAAAAACGCAGATATCGAAGGCGGTTCGCCAGACGGCAAAATAACCTATTCCGAGTATTTGACTTATTCAAATAAAATTACCCCCGACTCTATCGCTCCTTTTGACTTTGCGGTATCAAAGCTTCTGCCTTATTTAAAAGATTTCAATTTTGCAGATAATGGTGATTTTTTTGCTTCAGGGATCAGTGCGCAGTCAATAACCATCGGCTTCGGGCAAGTTATTCCGGCAGGAGCAAAAATTTCTCTCTTCAAGTGGGGTGGCCTTCGAGTTAACCCTATACAGGATTTTTACTGTGGCGCTATTTCAGTCAGAGGCGGTGAAAATAGAGTTGTCGATATGGGGTTAAGCTGGAATACTTTTCAATTCTCTTTTGCAAGTTTTCAATTACTCAAGGATGTGGTTATTGGAGATATTCCCTGCAAGGCATTGCCCGTTGACCCGTGGGATATAAACATAGAATTAAATGCGGGGAATGGAGAAGTTCGACGAGCTATCTTGTCAGAGGCATTTCATCATGGCAATCTACTTTTTAATGCAGGAGAGAGAATTCAGCTTGGCTGGGATGGGGCTCAAGTAGAAGCAGCTTTGATTACCAGTAGCAGGAACATGCAAGGTAAAACCGTTGTTGCATATTATTCCGGGTTACCAGACCAAGCCGAGAGAGGTCTTTGGGGCGGAAATCGTCCAAATATTTATTTTGAAAATAATTTGATCAAGATGTGTTACGAGGAAAATAAAGTTCTGGATGGTAGAGTAATTGACGGCATTCACCAATATCATTACGCGGGTACGGGTCAAGTTATAGGTATTACCCCGGAAAGCTCATATTTCCTGGGGTATCCTGTGGCACTTGATAAATTTCAAGGCGGCTGGGATTGGACCATACCCAAGCCACTAGTGGCCGTAGCGTATCTCAACGAGACCATGTCCGCAACGTTCAAGATAGAAAATGAGATACAGCTTTCTGGTAAAACGGGTAAGCTCAATGCCCCCGCGGGATCAGAACTGACGATCGATATAAGAACGGGACATTGTTTATCCGTGAAATTTCCCGAGGGTAAAATTCTAGCTTATAATGCTTCAAGAGATCAGATGGCTCCTGTGCAGTTGTCGTTAAAGGAGCAACCCAAGCAAGTGCGTATATGGATGGAAACATGGCTTGCTGCTCATCCAGAAGCGGCTGATGGAAGCAACAAGGACCTTCGCCTTGCGCATACGCAGGTTCGCGACCAAGCGCTCGTACAAGAAAAGAAAATAGCGCAAGATCAGTTTTTCATGAAATTATTAGAGAGCGTTTTGCTTTATAAAGATAAGGCAAAAGGCTTGGCAGCAGGGAATGTAGCCCTGGATGTCAATGGCGACGGAAAGATACAGGACCTTGAGCATGTTCCGGAATCAATGCTTGAGCCTGGCAAGCGCGTGTTCCCTGCAGATAAGCTTTTTGCGTTTTTTGTTGAAAAAGCAGCGACGCTCCCTATAAACAAGCTCAAATTATTGGGACTGGCGATGGCAACACTACCTATATCCTCTGCTACAGATGATTTTGGGACTATAGACAAGCTGGGTTCAATATTGTCAAAGGCAGGTATACATCCTTTTACCGCTAAAAAAATATATTACTTCCCGAATGGCTCTGGAGATAAAGTGCATTGTCGCAATATAGAGTTTTATCCATCCGGAATGCCCAAGAAAATTAAACTAGAAGTCCCACAAGAAGTCCTACAAAAGGATATCACACCCCTCATGGTCTCTATTCCTTCTCAAACAGAGAAATTATACATCTGGTTATATAGTTATGAGCATCTAGAAAAAAATAATCCAGGCAATAAACAAACTAATGGATACTGGCACGATGCTAATGAAGTTGAATTTTGGGAGTCCGGAAGTTTAAGCCGTATAGGCAATTTCGCTTTTACCGAGCTATTTTTGCCAGTTGAATACGGAGCTCTGCGTAATCCCGCAGGCGCAAATAATATTTTATGGACGAAAGAGGGACAGGTTTATCAATTAGTTCAAGCTGGTGACGGAAACACGTATACTCTTTCGGACACAATGAGCATAGGATATTTTTACAGCATAACCTGGATGAATATCCCGCAATGCAGGGTAGCTATTGGGCTAGAAAATGCCATTGCCGTGGATTTATTTTTCAAGAAAGGACAATATACTTTGTACAATGAGGATCCAAAGACAAAGCAATTAATTCCCTATACGAAAGTTTTTGATAAAGACACCATGGTTAAAGTTATTGGCGGTTTTTGGGTCGATGCCAAAGGCCAAATTACCCGGTATTGGGGAGAAAAGAAGTAATGTGGTAATTATTTTTAGGTTACTAGCTCATTCAAGAAGCGGAATAATCTGAAAAAGAATTATAGACGAACGCGTCGCGCAGAGGAGTATAAATGTGTAAACTAATTTCGTTCATGTTTATTGTGCTTGTTGTATCCAATCTTTACGCTCAAAGACTCGATACGCGTACGAACGTGACACACTTTTTCAATCTTTCACAGAATGATTTTGAAATAGATTCTAAATCAAAAGTTGTGGATGAACAGAAATCATATGCTTCTTTAAAAGAGGCGGATATTGATGGTGGCGCCCCAGATGGCAAGATTACATATTCCGAGTATTTAACCTACTTGGGAAAGACAAGTCCTCAAGCGGTTACTGATTTTGATTTTGCATTATTAAAGATACTCCCATTTTTAAAAAATATTCAATTTCCTGAAAGAGACTATTCAATACAGGGTGTTTTTAGCCAACCTGTTGTGGTAGGAAAAGACGTTACTCTTCCGGCTGGGGCAAAAATCTCAATATTTCAATGGGATGGCGCTATTAAAGTCAATATCCCTGCAGATGTTTCACTCAGAGGTTTTTCTGTGCGTGGGGGTGGAGATGTTCCTTTGCATTTAGGCTACCATAATGCTGCAAATGGTTTTTCACCGACTTCTTTTCAGCTAACGAAAGATACCATTATTAATCAAGTACCGTGTAAAGCTGTTTCTGTACCATCCTGGATGGATAATATACAACTATATCCGGATGGCTCAGTAATGCGCACTGCTTTGTCCGCAGAATATGTAAATAACGGGATTGCTTTTTTCCCAGGAGAAGTAATAGCTCTTAGTAATAGCGGGGCATTAGATAGTGCGGTTATTTTACAAAGCAGAGTTGATCAAGATAGAAAATTAATAGCCAATATTAAAGGCGACTATACCGTAGGGCCAAGAGCTGTCCAGCCAAATATCTATTTTGAAAATGGGAAAATAAAGTGGGCTTATGAACAAAACAAATCTATCGGACAGACTGTTATTGCTGGTATCCATGCATACCAATATGCGGCGGATGGGACTACGGTTACAGCAATACAATTGCAGAGTCCGTATTTTTTGGGTTTTCCTGTCGCTTTACCAAAGCCAAGACAATGGTGGGATTTGAGTCAACCGGTTCCTAATGTCACTTTGACGGATGGCCAGGCTACGTTCACAACGGATGTGGGTATTCAGCTTGAATCAGGCTCAAAGAAAGTTGTTCTTCCTGCAGGATCGATGGCGACTATTGAAATGGCAACAGGAGCTTGTCTGAGTGTGAAGTTAGCTACGGGTGCAATGTTATCCTATACCGTGGAAGATAAGATGCGACCATTGCAAGTTTCTGTAGAACAACAGAATGCACAGATGTTGCGTTGGGCAGAGCAATGGTTGACTGCACATCCTGAAGCTAAAGATGGAATCAATAAAGATGTGCGTCAATCGTATTTTCAATTGCGTGATCAATTGGTTGCATTAGAAAAGAAAGCGGCACAGGATGCGTTATCTTCAAAATGTATAAATGTTGTCTTATTATTCAAAGATAAGAGCAAAGGGCTTATTCCCGGTAATATCGCATTTGACTTTAATGGTGATGGAAAAATACAAGAGACTGAACTTGTGCCAGCAACTCTGCTTGAGCCTGACTCTACGGTGTTTTCTGTAGAGAAGCTTTTTGGGTATCTGGTTGAAAACGCCGAGCGTTTACCAAAGAATAGTCTATCCGCTTTAAGCAAAATAATGACGGCATTACCAATAGCTGCAGCAACTGACAATTTTGGTGTATTTGATAAACTTGGTTCGATACTTTCAAAAGTAGGGATACATCCTTTTGCCGATAAAAAAATATATTTTTTCCCGAATGGCTCTGGTGATAATGTTGTTATTCAAGAAATAACGTTTTATCCTTCAGGAAGTCCCAAGAAAATCGTTCCAGTTATTCCAGATGTAGTTGGTGCTGAAAATGATCATATGTCTATGACTTTGCCAGGGAGTGAAAGTCGAGTAGTGCTGGATTTTTGGACAAAAGATAGGCTAGCCACAACAAAAGGTCTTTTACCTGCAGCAATAGAATTTCATCCAAATGGGGACATCAAAGCGGTTGGCGGTAGATATATTCATAATATGCCGATGCCGTCTGCACTTATTACTTGTGATAAGCCTTTTGTAGGGTGTCAATTTGCTGAATATACGGATAAAGGCTATTTTCTTCATTTAGTCCCTTACGAAAAAGCTCTGTTTACATTGCCAGGTGATATTGTAGCCGAATCACCGAGAGATATGTACTGGCGGGCTGATCCTAAAACGGGCAAGCAATATTTCATGACTGTTTATTTAACGGCGCCTGTAAGCGTATTGTTTAAAAAGGGACAAACTGTTTCAGTTTCAAGGCTTGTTAATGGCGCAGTTGCGCTTTTTCCAGAAACTTTTAAAGAAGATACTAAAATGTCTGTTACCGGTGGTCTACAATTTGACCCTGCGGGGAATATCATTAAGTATTGGCAGTAAAAGTATATTATCATAAGGTTTTTCCGGAACTGTTCCCCGCCCATCCGGAATATGTCAATATTGCTTTCTCATATTCTCTGTGTCTCTGTGCTCAAATCTCTCGATCCTCTCCCTCTTCTCCGTGCCTCTCTTCCAAATTCTTCTTCTCGCTTCCTCTTCCAGCCGATCCTTATCTGAATTCCTTGCAGTCATCCGCGACTATGACTTCAGCACTGGTATGTTCCAGTATCCATTCAGTGTTGTACGGACTGAAATATTCCTTGAGGAGGAATTTTCCGTCCTTGAATGTAAAGTAACCGACGTCGGTTACGACGATATCCACTTCATGCGCGGCCGTCAGCGGTAGGGAGCAACGCTTTTTGAGTTTTGACGCACCTGATTTTTCCAGATGGGTAGTGGCGGCAATAACGGTTTTTGAACCGGCTACAAGGTCCATTGCGCCACCCATCCCTGGAACCATTTTACCCGGAATTTTATAGTTGGCCAGATTGCCTTCCTGGTCAACTTCAAGGACTCCGAGGACGGTAAAGTCAACATGCCCGCCGCGGATGATGCCAAAGCTGGTGGCGGAATCAAAGAATGATGCACCTGGCAGGACGGTTACCGGAACGCCACCGGCATTGGTAAGATCCTTGTCTTCCTTGCCCTTCTCGGCCATAGGGCCAAGACCCATGAGGCCATTCTCCGACTGCAGAATTACCGTAACATTTTTAGGTACAAAATTTCCTACGAAGGTTGGCAGACCGATGCCCAGGTTGACTACATCGCCCGAGTTGAAAAACAGCGCAATCCTGCGAGCAATTATTTCCTTGTTCTCTGAATATTCCAGCATGGCGGGTTCTCCCTATTCGGTCTTGACGAGGTAATCGATGAAGATGCTCGGTGTATGCACATGGTCCGGGTCAATCTCGCCAATTTCCACTAGCTCTTCCACTTCTGCTATGACCAGTTTGCAGGCCATCGCCATCAGCGGATTGAAGTTGCGGGCGGTTTTGGCATAGACGAGGTTGCCCGCCCTGTCACCCTTTTTGGCTTTGATGAGCGCCACGTCCCCGGGTAGTCCCGTTTCCAGAATATAGGTTTTACCGTCCACCACAAGTTTCTGCTTGCCTTCTTCAACCTCGGTACCAACGCCGGTAGCCGTGAGGACACCGCCAAGCCCGTTGCCGGCTGCCCGGACGCGTTCGGCCAGCGTACCCTGCGGAACGAGGAGCACCGAAAGTTCGCCGGAGTGCATCCTGCGCTGGGTTTCTGGATTGGTACCGATATGCGAAGTGATGATTGAAGCACAAGCGCCAGCCTTGATCAGCGGCGCAGGTCCTGTCGATCTACCTTTGGCTTCGTCGAAAATTCCCGAGTCATTGCAGACAACGCTGAGCTTGCCCGTGCCTGCGGCGACAAGGGCTTTGACGATGGTATCGGGAGTGCCGACTCCAAGGAAACCGCCAAGATGGATTACATCGCCGCTTTTAACCAAGGACGCGGCCTTGGCCGCGCTGATGATGGGTTTTGGTATCATTGCGTTCTCCTTGTCAGTCGGGACAATTCTGAAAGCTTCAGCTGGTAACTTTCATCTGGGTGGACTTGGCTCCCAGGTACGCAGCCTTGACAGCCGGGTCCTGCGCTATCTCGTTCGCGGGACCTTCCTTGACCATGAGCCCCTGTTCCAGTACGTAAGCCCGGTCCGCGATAGCCAGCGCCTTGAATGCATTCTGCTCGACAAGAAGTATGGTTTTTCCCAGAGCGCGGATGTTGCCGATTATGTCGAAAACGGTTTGTACCATCAAGGGAGCGAGTCCAAGCGAAGGTTCGTCAAGCAACACCAGGTCTCCGTCGGTCATCAAGGCCCTGCCCATGGCAAGCATCTGCTGCTCGCCGCCGGAGAGCGTGCCGGCAACCTGTTTTTTGCGCTCGAGGAGACGCGGAAACAACACGAATACCTGGGCAAGGTCAGCGTTGATCTTCACCCGGTCCCTACGAAGGTACGCCCCGAGCATGAGATTGTCCTCGACCGTCAGGTTGGCAAAAATAAGCCGCCCTTCTGGAACATGGCAAATACCCGCCTTGACGATGCGTGAAGGATTCCTGCCCAATGGCACACCCTTGAAGTTCATCGAGCCGCCGGTTGTCTTCAGAAACCCGGAAATTGTATTCAGAAGCGTTGATTTTCCAGCACCATTGGCGCCGATGATCGTTACGATCTCGCCTTGCTTTACATCGAGTGAAACACCGCGGAGTGCCTTGATGCCACCGTAGGCGACGTGTAAATCACACACGCTGAGCATGTTCATTTCGCCTCCTGGACACCGAGATACGCATCGACAACCCGTGGATCGTTTGCCACTTCTGCCGGATTTCCGTCAGCGAGGGTGCAGCCGAAGTTGAGCACATGAATGTGGTCACAGATACCCATGATCAGGTCCATGTGATGCTCGATGACAACCACTGACAGCTTGAACCGCGACCGGATATCGACGATCAACCGCATGAGCTGCTCGGTTTCATCCGGATTCATGCCAGCGGCTGGTTCGTCGAGGAGGAGCAGCCGGGGATCAAGGGCAAGGGCACGGGTAATCTCCAGCCTGCGCTGCAAGCCGTAGGGCAGATTGTTGGCCGTAACTTCGGATCGCTCCGACAGGCCCAGAATACCCAGAAGTTCGCTTGCCTTGTCCCGGAGAGCCACTTCTTCGCGGCGGTATCGTGGCGTCCGGAATATCGAATCGGCAAGCCCGTACGCAGCGCTCATATGGCACGCGGTAAGTACGTTGTCGAACACCGTCATGTTCTTGAACAGCCTGATATTCTGGAAAGTCCTGGTTATGCCCATCTCTACAATGCTGTAGGGTGCACGGTTGTGGATGCTCTTGCCCCGGAATTCGATAAGCCCTGAAGTGACTTTGTACACACCGGTTACCAGGTTGAAAATCGTTGTCTTGCCTGCGCCATTTGGACCGATCAGTCCGGTGATTTCTCCTTCATCGACCCGGAGGCTCACGTCGTTCACCGCTGCCAGACCGCCGAACAGCTTGGTAAGCCCCTTCAATTCAAGGATTGGTATTCCGCTCATGGCCGCCCCTCCCCGCCCGGGGTCGTTGACATCGAACGCCGCGCAACCCTTGCGGAAATGGCTTTGCGTATGCCTGCCGGGGTCAACTCCATACCGCCTATCAGTCCTTGCGGCCTGCCCACCATGATCACGATGACAGCCAATCCGTAGAACACCAGGCGCCAGTTCGCGAAGGCACGGAATATTTCCGGCAGGGCAGTAAGCAGTATCGCTCCGAGTACCGAACCGGAAATGGAACCCAGGCCGCCAAATATGACCGTTATCGTCAGCTCGGTAGACTTGACCATGTTGAATGTTTTAGGCGCGATAAACCCTACAAAATTGGCCATCAGCGCTCCGGCTATACCGGCGAGTATGGCGCTCACGACGAGGGCGACCATCTTCGTGCGCATCACGTTGATGCCGGCCATCTGCGCAGCAAGCTCTTCTTCGCGGACAGCCACCATGTTCCTGCCTTGCCTGGAATTGACGATATTCCAGGAAACGACCACGGCAACGGCCGCGACCGCGAACGGAATGACCGTGGAGAAATCGTCGAACTGGGGGATGCTTTCCCAGCCACGCGCGCCGCCAACCCATTTCCAGTTATTGAGGAGCAGGCGCACAGCCTCGCCGAAACCCATCGTTGCGATGCAGAAATAATCACCCTTCAGGTTGAGGGTCAGGCGCCCCAGGAAAAAACTTGCCAGCCCGGCAGCCAAACCGGCGGCCAGTATTCCAACAATGAAGTTTCCTGCGCCAAACGGCAAGTTCATGCGCGCCGTAACTATTGCCGAGACATACGCGCCTATCGCCATGAAACCCGCGTGTCCAAACGAGAACAGCCCTGTAAAACCGGTGAGTATCGATAAACCAAGCACGGCAACAAGGTTGATCGCCGAAAGGATCATGATGCCCAGAATATATTCCATGCGTGCCCCCCTAAGCCTTGTCCTCGGCGTTCTTGCCCATGATTCCCGTGGGCCGGACGACGAGCATCGTGATCAGTATCAGGAAGGCGATCAGGTCACGATACTGGGTGGAAAGGTAGCCGGAAACGAGCGTCTCTATCATGCCCAGGAGAAGTGCGCCGAGCAAGGCGCCGGGCAGGCTGCCCAGCCCTCCGAACACGGCCGCTATGAACGACTTGAGCGTTATGGCGCCAATCTGGGGAAACACCTGGTATTTCATGCCGTAGAGTACTCCGGCGACACCTGCCAGGGCTCCGCCAATGGCGAAAACCACTATGATGATGACGCTTGTATTGATGCCCATGAGGGCGCTTGCTTTCATGTTGTACGCGGTCGCCTGGATGGCCTTGCCGATTTTGGTATGGTCGACAAACAGGATAAGCCCGACGAGGCAGACAGCGGATATGACGAACATAACCAGGTCAATGCGCCCGAGGGCGATATCGCCGAGCAACAGGGGGCCGGGAGGGAAAATTTCAGGAAACATCTTAGGCGTGGGTCCGATGGTCGCGATGACCAGATTGTCTATGAAAATTGATGCGCCCATCGCGGTGATGATGAAATACAGGAAAGGCGCTTTCCGGTCGCGCAGCGGCTTGTAGGCCAGGCGCTCGAGGACCACGGCGACTACAGCTGTTCCGGCAGCGGCCGTCAGGAATGCCAGCCAGAAGGGAAACCCGAGCAAGGTCATCGAATAATAACCAAAATACGCCCCGAGCATGATGACCGAGCCGTGGGCGAAGTTGGAGAAATTCATGATGGAATAGACCAGGGAATAACCGACGGCCATAAGAGCGTAAATAGATCCGATGGAAATGCCGTTGATCAACTGCTGCAGGAACTGGGCCATCGTTCCTCCCTTATTGTGTATTGAGAACCGACCCAGTGAACATGCGGAGAGGAAAGGGGTAGATTACCCGCCTCCCCCCGCACATTGACTGGATCGGTTTTTACGGAGAACGATTATTTACCCTGGATCTTTTCCTGGAAGACCATGTCCGGTCCAACGATCTTGATGATGGCGGCATCCTTGGCCACGGGGTCGTGGGTCGGCCCGATCTTTATGTGGCCGGTGACGCCAACGATATCAGTGGTTTCGAGAGCTTTCATGATGTCTTCGCTCTTGATTGACTTGGCGCGCTTGATCGCGTCGATGACCATGAGGAAGGCGTCATTGGCCATATAGGAGTTCAATTCCGCATTCTTGTTGTACTTGGCTTTGTACGCGTTCTTGAAATCCGCAACGGTCGGATCATTGAAGTCCAGATGGTTGACGAAGAAGCAACCCTCGAGGGCGGTACCAGCCAGTGAGATCAGGTTTTCGGACGGCCAGCCGTCTCCACCGAGCATAACGGCATCGATGCCGAGTTCACGGGCCTGCTTGGCGCTCAGGGCTACATCGGTGTAATAGTTCGGCGAGAAAATGACGTCGGGATTTGCGGCCTTGAGCTTGGTCAAGGGAGCGCGGAAATCCTTTTCGCCAGCGGTGAAGCTGACTTCTTCGACGATCGTACCGCCGAGTTTTATGAAGCTCTCCTTAAAGAACTGGGTGAGTCCTGCAGAGTATGCATCGTCAACGGTCATGAAGATGGCAGCCTTGCGCTTGCCGAGCTTCTCGTACGCATAGGTGGCGGCAACGCTGCCCTGGTAGGGGTCGGTGAAGCAGGCGCGGAACATGTACTGGTTTACGGCGCCAGATTCGGTGACCGTGACCTTGGGGTTGGTAGCCGTCGTGGCAACCGCAGGAACCTTGGCATCATTCATGACGGGCGCTATCGGGATTGCTTCGCCGGAACCCTGGGGTCCGACTACCGCAACGACCTTGTCCTGGCTTGTCAGGCGCTTGGCGATATTGACCGCCTCGGTTGAATCTCCCTTGTCGTCGTAGCCGACGATCTCGACTTTGTACTTCTTGCCGCCCACATCGACGCCACCTTTGGCATTGAGTTCTTCGGCGAGCATGACTACCGTATCGTACTCGGCCTGACCCCAGAGGGCGGTATCGCCGGTTCTGGGACCCAGCCAACCGATTTTAATCGTGTCGGCAACCTTCGTTGCCCCGGAACACGCACCGAACAACATTGCCACGCTCAGTAGAGCGGCAATAAAAATCAAACGTGACCTCACAAGACGCCTCCTTGTCAAAACATAAAACTTGATTTTATTTTGCACCAGATTCCATGAATGTGCAACATGATTACGTTTAATTGCGCGTCCAGCCTGCATAAATCAACGGGCCACCCTGCGGGCGGCCCGTGTTTCCTACAGATGAAACGGAGATTCAACCAAACACGTGGTACAGCGCTATTACCGGTGCAAAGAGGCTCGACACGAGCGTCATTACCGTAATCAGGGTATTGATGGACGGGCCGGCGGTGTCCTTGAACGGATCGCCTACAGTATCACCGACGACCGCTGCCTTGTGCGCATCCGAACCCGGGCCACCGCAGTTGCCCGCTTCAACGTACTTCTTGGCGTTGTCCCACAGTCCACCGGCGTTCGACATGAAAAGCGCGAAAACCACTCCGACGAAGATTGCTCCGCCTAAAAAGCCACCGAGCGCAGCCGGCCCGAGTACAAAACCAACGACCAGAGGCAGGATGATTGCCAGACCAGCGGGGAGGATCAGAGCCTTGAGCGCGCCTTCCGATGCCAGGCCAACGCAGGTATTGTAATCCGGGTCGACGGTACCCTGGAGTATTCCCGGTATTTCCCTGAACTGCCGCCTGATTTCCTCTATCATCTTGAATGCGTTCTTGTTGACGGCAAGCATGAGCAGAGCCGAGAAAATTGGCGGTATCATTGCGCCCAGGAGGATTCCCGCCAGCACGAGCGGGTTCATAAGATCAAGCGAGAGCGACTGTCCGGCCGGCATGTACTGCTCGACCTGCTGTTTGTAGGCGGCAAATAAAGCCAGAACCGTAAGGGCAGCGGCGCTTATCGCGAAGCCCTTGGTGATTGCCTTTGCCGTGTTGCCTGCCGAGTCCAGGGTATCGGCCCGCTCGACTACTTCATCACCCATGCCGGACATCTCCGCAATGCCCTTGGCATTGTCGACTATGGGGCCGTACGCGTCATTGGCAACGACGACGCCGGTGAGGGACAGCATGCCAACCGCTGCTATGCCGACGCCGTATATCCCCGGGAGTCCATAGGCTTCCGCGGAGAAATACGAGACAAGAGTCGCCACCACGATGCCGACGATCGACGGAGCTATCGAGATGAGGCCGTATGACAGGCCGGAAAGTATGGTCAGGGCCGAGCCGGACTTGGCTATTTCCGCGGTCTTGCGGACTGGCCCGAATGCGTCATCGGTAAAGTAGTCAGTTGTAAAACCGACGATCACCCCGACGACCAGGCCGGATACCGTTGCCAGGAGGGCGCCGATATTCCACTTCATGACGAGGAAGAGTATGGTAGCCAGCACCGCGTAGATGACGCAGGAAAAAACAGTGCCCAGGTTGAGCGCCGTTCCGGGCTTGCCGTTTTTGCCGACGCGTACCAGCTGGATTCCCAGGATGGACGAAACGATGCCGACGATGGCCAGAATCAATGGCAATACCGTATAGAAGAGCTGGGATTCCTTAGGAAAGGACAGGAAACCGGTAAAACCGATCAGCATGGCGGCTACTGCCGATGCCACGTACGAATCGAAAATGTCGGCACCCATGCCGGCCACATCGCCTACGTTGTCGCCCACATTGTCGGCTATGACGGCCGGATTGCGGGGGTCGTCTTCTGGAATGCCGGCTTCAACCTTGCCGACAAGGTCAGCGGCAATGTCGGCGGTTTTCGTATAGATGCCGCCACCGGCCTTCGCGAGCAGGGCCAGGGACGAAGCTCCAAAAGAGAAACCGAGCACCACTTCCGGATCCCTGGTCAGGTAATAAAGAAGGCTCATGCCAAAAACAGCGATGCCGACCATCGCAAGGCCCAGTACAGACCCGGAGCGGTACGCCACATCGAAGGCTTTGTTCAGTGAAATCTTCGCGGCAGTAGCCGTCCTGACGTTGGCCCTGACGGCAACCGACATTCCCAGATACCCAGCCACCGCCGAGCAGAACGCCCCGATGATGTAGGCACCCGCCGTCTCGAGTCCGCGCGCCAGGCCAAAGCCTTCTCCCTGCAGGGAGAACACGATAGCCAGAATGATTCCCATTACAATGGCGACACCCGTGAGGGCCGTGTACAGGCGACGCAGGTAAGCCCATGCGCCTTCTTTGATCGCTTCGGCGATCTTCTGGGCTTTTTCCGAACCGGCATCCTGTTTCTTGACCCACTGATATACAAGAACAGCGAGGCAGAAGGATATCACTCCCAGGATCATCCCGATGAAAAGCCAGACATCCGTATTCATAACAACACCCCTGGTATGGAAGAAAATGTGGAATCATCGAAAGATATGGAAGATTCAATGACGCCATGTCCGCCTGAACGGCGGCGTTTGATGGCATGCATCATAACAATCCTGATAGGGAGTGACTACTGCTTTTCCGTATTCCGGTCAAAATTTATACATTAATTTACAAAAAACAGCTCCACAGACGCGCAACACAGACTATACTAAAGCACAGTTATCACAAAGGAGGTTCATATGTCAGCGCATTTGTATCTGTCACTGCTACCGGAGGCGCTCATAGCATCCATGCTTGAACCGGAAGCCTTCAGCGCATACTACGCGGTTGGAACGCAGAGCAAAACACAGGGTCAGGCCGTTTTCATTGAACTCGACCCTTCGTACCGGAACGATGCGCTGCGGATCGACGATTACCTCAAGCGTTGCATTCCACACAGCAACGGTTCACCCAAACGCTCGGTCTATATTTCAGTGTACCGGGTACTCGAGCGGATTCCGCTTTCAGCTATGGGGAAGCTGCACCTGGTGACGAGGGATGGCAGGTCGCTCACGATTGACAAAAAACCGTTTACGGGAGGTGAGGACAAAGGGCTTCATTTCTACCACGAGCTGGCTCCTACTCGCCCCGCCGTCGTGAGCAGTCTGGGACCAAAAGAATTCTTTGAACTGCTTACAGGGCATTCCGGCGGGTTCGAGGGATTGCCAGCGATTGCTTTCGTGGAACTCGGCCTGGGTGAATTATCGGCTGATCCTGAAAATGGTTCGATCGGAGACTTGCCCTACGGGAATTTAGACCACCTCAGGCATTGCCTTGCCCAGGTCAAGACCAAGCAGATTGCCTCAAAGATATTCGACCGGAGCAATACCGGCAATTTCCCGTACCGGACCGTCAAGGACGGTGTTTTTGTCGGCAACGTGCATGAAGGTTTGTGTATCTATCCCATGCCAAACCAGGCCGTGCTCAAGGACAAGCACTTTGACTGGTGGAGATCGGCAAATACGTAAAGGAAAAGCCCGGCTTTGTACGCCGGGCTTTCTCTGGCATGCGATGACTGGCATCCACTCCTAATTTTTCTCGGCAATCTTCTTTACTATGTAGGTTGCGACATCGTTGGCGTACGCGCCGCGGCCAAAACCCACGTCAAAACCAAGCTCCACGGCAAGTTTATTGCCGATGCGCGGTCCGCCGGCGACGCATATGAACCGGTTGCGCAGGTTTTTGGCTTCGAGCAATTCGATGAACTCGGTCATGTTGTGGATGTGCGTATCCTTCTGGGTGACCACCTGGCTGACGAGTATGGCGTCTGCCTTGACCTTGACGGCGTAGTCGATCAGCTTCTCGTTGGGCACCTGCGCGCCAAGGTTGTAGGCATCCATCTCCGGGTAACGCTCGAGTCCGAAATGGTGGTTGAAGCCCTTCATGTTCATGATGGCGTCAATGCCTACGGTGTGCGCATCGAATCCCGTACATGCTCCCACGATGACGACCTTGCGGCCGATATGCTGCCTGATGTATTCGTTGACCGCGTCCATGTCCATCGAAGCATCCGCTGACGCCTCGTCGGCCACGACCGAGTCATAATCGATCGATGTCTCGGTTTTTCCGTAGGCAACATAGAACGAGTATTCGGCTGAAAGCCCGCTGGAGTGTACCACCTCGCAGTCCCTGAAACCCCAGGAAAGCACGAGTTTACGCGCAGCCTCCCTGCCTTTTGCTCCATCGGGCACCGGGAGCGTGAAGGACAACTGCACCTTGCCGTCATCCAGGGTATCGCCGTATGGCCTGACTACTTTCATGTTGTCCTCCCTACCGGTCCAGCCCGAGTTCGCGCTTCAAAGCCGACTCGAACGGGTTGTAATACGCCGGCCCCTTTTTGAACAGCCCCTCGAAGCCTTTGCCGCCATCCTTTGGCCGCTTGACCTCGGCAAATAGGCCCTGCTCGATTGAATCGAACATGCCTACCTTCTGGACATGCTCCATGAACCCGATTGTCTGGTCGAGTACCTGGTGGGCACGGGTAACCACGATGCCGTCCGGCCTGAAGTCGACATCGTCGTAGAACCCGTCCATGCTGTTCATGACGTAACGGGCGTTGTCGACTGCCAGATATCGATCCATCATGAACGGCGTATGGATGGCCTCGGTGAGCATCCCCAGGAGGTGTATGCCCTGGTCTGTCGCTTTTGATACAAAATTGAACAGTGTATCCATTGCCAGGCCCTTGAAGATGTCACCCGACATGTGCTTGGTGGGCGGCATGTATTTGAGGGGATGGTCGGGGAAAATCTCCCGCGCCATCTGCGCCTGCGCCAGTTCGAAGAGGAAACCGTTCTTGATTGAAGGATCCATCTCGAAAGCGTGGCCGAGTCCGAGCAGATTTGCCGGCAGACCTGCCTGGAAACCAAAGCGCTCGTTGAGGAGCTGGCTGGCAAGGACCGTATAAGCTTTTTCGTAGGCATCGCTCGTCGTCAGATAATTGTCTTCGCCGGTGTTGATGATGACTCCGGCGTATGCGTTGATCATCCGGCTGAATTTCTGGTCAACAAAGGTCCGGTACATGTTGATGTCGCGGAAGAGGATACCGTACATGCTGTCGTTGAGCATCATGTCAAGCCGCTCGAGCGCGCCCATCGCGGCAATTTCGGGCATGCACAGGCCGGATGCATAATTGGTCAGGCGTATGTAGCGCTGTTCCTTTTCGGCAACCTCGTCGAGGGCGGCCCGCATGATGCGGAAATTTTCCTGCGTGGCGTAGGTGCCGCCGAAACCCTCGGTGGTTGCGCCGTATGGTACGTAGTCAAGGAGGCTCTGCGCCGTGGTACGGATTACGGCGATCACGTCTGCGCCCTGCCCAGCCGCCGCTGCCGCCTGCTTTACATCTTCGTAAATATTACCGGTGGCAACTATCAGATACAGAAGCGGGCTGTTGTTGCGGCCCTTCCATGCTTCAAGTTTACCCTCGCGGAAAGTACGGTTTTTCTTGATTCGTGCCAGCGTTGCCGTTACCAGTTCATCGGCTTTGTCGCCTATCGCTTTGCGGTCACCCAGAGGCAGGCTCATCACGTCGAAGCCTGACGCAATTTTGTCGTTCAGCGATTTGACCGACCCCCCGACCTTGAGCAGGGCGTTTACATAGCGAAGGGTAGCGCCGTCTTCAAGTGCATCGGCGGCTATGATCCTGTCCACCACCAGGTTGGGAACAGGAATGCCGTCCGGATCAGCGCCATCCGCTCCCGCCAGACGCAAGGCTGCACGTTCCACCGTAACCGAGCTGTGCCCGCTGATGAAATCCTGCACCGGTGCCGTGATGTGTTCCGCCAGTTTTCTCGCGTACGCGACGCGGTCAGCGGGTAAACCAAGTTTGTTCCTCATACTCCATCCTTATTGAGCCAATTTCAAAAGTCGGTTACTTTTGAAATTGGCTTTGCGATTGCTTGCGTTTGCTTTGCAAACGCTACGCCCAATCGCAGATTCAGGGTAACTCTTTCAAAACTTCCTGAGTTTTGAAAGAGCCTCTATTCATAAACCATTCCGCGCGTTCAACGATAGACTTGTCAAGCCCGAGCAGCGAAGCTATCGCCAGCGCGTCGCTGTCTGCCACCAAACCATCGTCTTCAATAACTTCATATTTCATATAGTGATTAATACCTGACAGCCGTTCGGCCAGCGGCCTGGAGGCAGCCACAGCCTGGGCTGCCTCGACTGCCTTCCTGTCGAGCCCGCGCATTTTTCTGTATTCTGCGCCGGGTATGCGGGCTACCCCCCTGAAGTGCGTTGCAAAAAAAGCCCTGTCATGTGCGCTCTTGTACACTCCGCCCGCGGGTTCGGCGTACGCCTCCACAACTGCAGACAGGAGCGCTTCAGCCTCGTGCGAGCCGGTGGTCCTGGCAAGCTCGTCAAAAGCCACGAGCGAAGCGCTTCCCGCTTCCCTGACTTTGCCCAGTCGCCATACTTCGAGGCCGAAACCGGAAAGTCCCTCCAGACGCTCTCCCGACCGTTCTCCCACATATTCTATCCGTTCGTAGACCAGCGTCCTGAACGAGCTCGCTGGTACGAACAGGCCCGCCTGAGCGACGAGCTGGAAAAAAAGGACAGTCTGGAGCACCACCGTTTTTCCGCCCATGTTTGAACCGAACAGTACGATGGACTGGCTGTCGAATCGTACCGACAAAGGCGTGTACTCCATACCCAGACGCGCACATTCCTCCTGGCACGGAACAAAGCGCGCATCGTCAAGGACCATGACTTCCGAATCTATCCGGGGTCTGGTCAAAGCCAGTTCCCGTGACAGGACTGCGCCTGCGCGCGCAAGGTCCCACCGCGTCACAGCCTCTACAGCGATAGCCAGATCGGGTAAAGCCTGCCTCACAAGCACAGATATCATTGATATGATCCGGTCTTCCACTTGCTGTTCGGATTCGCGCAAGCGCTCACGCCTGCCCATCGCTTCAAGAACATTCATGGAAGGCATAATCCGCACCGTATATCGCGTATCGTCGTAAGGCTCGAGCGAAAACCGCCCACCGGAATCAGCCATCGCCAGCGCGGATTCCCTGGGCACCACCAAAAATTCGCGGCCATCAAAAGAAACCCCGAACAGTTCGGCGGCTTCAGCCTCTGCTTGCGCCTTGCCCGCCGCGATGAGGGTATCCACCTCGGCGATGCTGGCCCTGACTCGCCCCAGTTCCGGATCGTACGAATCGGACAGATGGAAGGTCTCGGGGTCAGACCCGCCCCTTGAAAGCATCGCAGCGAGCCCACCTGTCGGCCTGCCATCTTCGATCTGCTCCATTCCGAACCTGGCTGCCGTCTCCGTTCCGAGCCCGGTCAAGATGCCGCGGTAATTGGCAAGGAATTTTTTGACCTGAAACAATTCGGCAAGCTCGTAAAGATCCTTTGCGGTACCAGGAATCCGTGGAAGCCGCTTCAAGTGGTACGACATACGGTCAATTGAAACCGGATCATCGGCATGGTTTTGCAGCCACGTGACGGCAACCTCGATATCGTCGTACCGCGCTTCGATGAGCGCAGGGTCGACGAGGATCCGCCTGGTTTCCTTATCGTCCTTGCCCCAGGGCGTCAAGGGATTATAGTGCGACCAAAATTCATCAACCCTGGCGAAGGCCCAGGCACCGTCGACGGCAAACGTCTTCAAGCGACCCTCCCCACAGGATTTTCACAGGGATTGAACGTGATGCACGGCGTTATGGTTTCATCGCCAATCCTGGAAATGAACTCGCCATCGGATACGCCCCTGCAGGCAACGACAAAGCCGGCAAAACCGATACTCCGTTCAACCCTGAGCTCCCGCTCCCGTTCAAAGGCAGCCAGCTCAGTAGCGCCCAGGAATATTTTTGTAAAATCTTCCACAACAATTGTTTTAGCGGAAGCAGGCAGCCTTGCTGCCGTCTCGGCGGTAAGCGCATCGTCAAGCCGGAGCACAGCAGACGATCCATCATAAATACCCGGCTCTGATGCAGTCACCACCGGCAGCCTGACCAGCTTGAAAATCCGGCGTACCTGCGCGATTGACCGATCAAGATCGGCTCTGTCCACACGCATGACATAGACAAAACGCGCTTCCGGGATCGAAGCTATCTGCGTCAACCTGTTTATCGCACCGTCAACCAGCACCGTGTCCCCAAGCCCTCCGCCGAGGATGCGCCGTATTGACCACGCCACCAGAGAATTACCCTCGGCCCCTACCAATGCCACCATGCCATCCCTGCCAACGCGCACCACACACAGCCGTCCGAGCGCTGTCGATCCTGGAACCAGATCAATGATTTCCGGCAGGCAGGATCGCGCAAAGTGTTCGGTTGTAACTACAATATCACCAGTACAGACAGGAACGCCGGGCTTTCTTGCCCCGGACAGGTAGTCGCGCGCCTCGCCATCGTAACCCACCGTCAACAAAGCCGGACCGGGCAGTCCTGCAATCCGCGCTCCGCGCCTTGCAAGCTCCACCGCCCTGTTCATGAACGTAGTCTTGCCGCAGTGCTTCCCCGGCCCCGTAATGAACGTAACCCTCCCCAGAAAGTCCTCCGCAACATCAAGCATTTTTGTGCCCTGAAGAAGGATAAGGAAG
>JFJP01030213.1_pt1 | contig 29662 bp, 29 predicted proteins | sample 431651 | NCBI WGS metagenome assembly JFJP01 (sample SAMN02602958, study PRJNA72255) | Microbial mat metagenome, whole genome shotgun sequencing project. | biome: fresh water; feature: sink hole; material: water; isolation source: purple microbial (photo- and chemosynthetic) mats found in... | reverse complement strand
TCGGTTACGATGGCGATTAGCCAATCCGGCAGCGACGATGCGGCCCAGGGGTGAATGGAGCGGCAGCGCGTCCATATCGGCTGGATGGACTGCACCCTGTTCGGTCCAGCAGCGCAGAATCACAATCAACTGTCCCGGCAACACCCGCGCCCGGCGCAACGCCAGCAATCGCTCGATAATCAGCGTTGCCGCCGCCAGCGAACAGGCCAGAATCGGCACCATGAGCCAGCCGCCGGCCTTGATCAAATCAACCACATTGAACTCCTTCTGTACACCATGGCGAATGAGTGGTGGCATTCTACCGAAAATCGCTGCATAACCCTTACAGGCTGTCTTCAAAAAACGCCTGAAGCTTGCCGACCGTGCGACAGGCTAACTGCGCACGATCTGAATCAGCAGCAGGACAAACAGCACGACCAAGGCAATCGGGATGAGCGCCGATGGCCAATCCTTTTTCGCCGTCTTGCCGCGTTCCAGCGCTGCCTTGACTCCTGGGCTGAACCAGAGCACTACCAACAACGCCGCCACACCGCCCAGCAAAATTTCCCACCACGCTGCACTTGCCATTATCGCCTCCAAATTTTCATTAATTGATACCGCTGATACCGCACGCCCACGTCAAAAAAACCAGCTCTTACAAGCCAACAACGCGACAAACCGGCTATATCGTCTTTCAACATCAATAGCCGCCCCCCCCGAACCACCCCGTCGCTTCGCGCCACCCCTCCTTGGCCAAGGGGGGGAATTTGGAAGCCCAGGGATCATCGGGAGACCGCTACCGCCCGAGGACTACCCGATGAGTACCCCCCAAACGTTCGATCTCCAGCACACCGTTTGCATCAATCCAGCCACCGGCGACATCGTCGGCTATTCGCAGATGAACACCGCTGAGGAAGCCCGTGAGGCCCTTCGCCGCGCCCGTGCTGCGCAACCGGCGTGGGCTGCATTACCCCTCGAAGAGCGGGTGCGCTATATGCTGCGCCTGCGCGATTATCTGGTCGATCACGCCGACGACGTGAGCGCGACCATCGCCAAAGATGTCGGCAAGACCCTGGTCGAGGCGCTGGCTACCGAAGTCCTACCCAGCGCCATGGCGACGGATTATTACGCCAAAAACGCCCGGTGCTTTCTCCAACCACACAAAGTACGGGCCGGTTCGCTGCTGTTCCTGAACAAGCGTAGCCGCATTTTCCGCATTCCCTTCGGCGTCATCGGCATTATCGCCCCGTGGAACTACCCGCTCGGTATCCCGATGCATGAGATCGTCCCGGCGCTGCTGGCCGGCAACACCGTCATTTTCAAAACCGCCCCGGAAACCCAAATGGTCGGGCGCAAAATCGAGGAGATGATTCAGGCCACAGGTCTGCCTGCCAACGTCTTCACGCACCTCAACATTCCCGGCACCATTATTGGCCAGATTCTGCTGGAGCCGGCTCACCATGTCGATAAGCTGTTTTTCACCGGTTCGGTTGCGGTCGGCAAGACGCTGATGGCCAAGGCCGCGGAAACGCTGACGCCGGTTTCACTGGAACTCGGCGGCAATGACCCGATGCTGGTCTGTCCCGACGCGCATCTGGAGCGAGCGGTCAATGGCGCGATCTGGGCCGGTTTGCAGAATAGCGGACAATCCTGCGGCGGCGTCGAACGAATCTATGTCCATGAGGATGTTTACGAACCTTTTATTCAGCTTCTCAAACGGCGGGTGGAAGCGTTGCGGCAGGGACCGAATACCGATCACAACGTGGACATCGGCGCGATGTGTACGGAGCGTCAAATCAAAACCATCCAGCGGCAGGTCGACGATGCGCTGGCCAAAGGCGCGGTCATTCTCGCCCAGGTGCCTGTGGATCCTGCTCATGCCCATGCCAATTTCTACCCGGTCACTGTGCTCACGAACGTCGATCACACCATGGCACTGATGCGCGAAGAGACGTTCGGGCCGGTGCTGGGCGTGATGAAAGTGCGGGATATGGAGCAAGCCATTGAACGGGCCAATGACTCCAGCCTCGGCCTGACCGGTTCCGTATGGTCGCGCAATACCCGCGAAGCCGTGACGCTGGGTCGACGCATTCATGCCGGCGTCATCACCATCAACGATCATCTGCTAACCCATGGCATGGCCGAAACGCCCTGGGGCGGAGTGAAGGAATCCGGGATTGGCCGCAGTCATGGGGAGTTGGGCTTTGACGAAATGACCCAACCGCAGGTCGTGACGACCGAACTGCTGCAGTTCGCCAAGCGTAATCTGTTCTGGCATCCCTATGATGAACAGCTTTACGAGGGGCTGAAGGGTGCCTTGCATTTCCTGCATGGCCGAGACTTTGGTGTTCGCTGGCGCGGTCTGCTACGCTTTGCCGGGTTGGTTCCACGCATGTTCAAAGACTGAGGTAGGCCACACGGCTGTTTCTCAGATTGAGCACCGCGCTCTTTTCAGAATCAATCCCGTGTTTTCCTAATTTTTTTAATCCACTGGAGTCGGCTATGAATGTGAAAATCAGTACCCTGTTTTTCGTCGCTGCTATGGCTTCAAGCAACCTGGTTTTTGCGGGTGCGGATGATACTAAATGGGTTGCTCAATGCGTTAAGGACAACCAAGATCAAGGTAAACCGGTTGAAGTCGTTAAGAAGTATTGTGAATGTATGAACGAGAAGATGGATGACAACGAAACACAGTCCATCAGTCAGTGGGAAAAAACCCACCCCAAGGAAGAAAAAGAGTGTGATGCCAAATCGGGTTGGAAGTAACATCTGATCCGACGCTTGCCCCAAGAGTTTTTGCAGTCAACCCATGAGGAAATAACTATGTTAAAGCAGTTGAGTGTGATCAGTATGCTGGTCGCTTGCAGTGCAGTTTATGCAGCGGGGACGGGTGAACCCCCAGCGGCTACCCCCGCCGCTGCCGAACCCGCTAAACGCACGGGCGCAGTTGTAGAGCAGGTACGAGCCGGGTCAACCGCCGAACCCGCCGCCGAACCCGCTAAACCTGCTGCTGAACCAGCTAAGCCCGCTGCCGAACCGACTAAACCCGCTGCCGAACCGACTAAACCCGCTGCCGCGCCAGTTGCCGAACCCGCTAAACCTGCCGCTGCACCAGACGTCGATCTCAGTGGAAAGTGGTCGTCCAATGGTTATGACGATATTGTCATCGAACAAACGGGGAAGAAGATTACGGGTACCTACCAGTACAAAGATGATGAGGATGTGACCCAGGAAGGGAAATTCGAGGGTATGATCGACGGAAAAACGATCAAAGCGAAATGGTTGGAACGCCCAAAGGTTGGAAAGGGAGAAGAAAGCCGTGGTGATGTGGAATGGACAATTAGTGACGATGGCAAGATGTTAGCGGGTTTCTCTCGCAACGAAGGCGAGGAAGATAAAGAGGACTGGAATCTAAATCGGTAATTTTTTGAAAATGAGTCTTCCTGATCCATCGGGAAGACTCACCAAACCAAGGGTAATTCCCAGGTCAAACCTGACTAAAAGGAAGATCTGCATGGTTCGGAAAGCGAAGTTTTTTAGCTTGGCAATGCTCCTGATTTTACCGGTCAGCGCTTTTGCGGTTGGCGCTATTGCTGTCGATGATGAGGAAGGTCAGACCGAGCCAGGCTACGGACTGGTCACCGGCTATGACTCGAAAGAAGCCGCTAAGCGTGCGGCGATAAAGCTCTGCTCAAAAGCAGGTAACACCGGATGTGAAGTCGTTGCCTGGTTTGAAACCTGTGGAGCCTATGCGTCATCCAAAAAGTTCTACGGGGCGGGCTGGGGAAAAACACTGGAGGCAGCCGAAGACATGGCGGTCGAAAAATGCGGCAATGATAACTGTGAAGTTGCCGTCTCTGAATGTGAGTAGAATAACCATGATGCGTGACAATCTTCATCGCTTGTTTCGTATCTGTTTTTTTTTCGAGTTGTGATGATGTTGAGAAAGCCGAATCACCAACAACCGTTAGTGAAACTGCTTTCCTGATTTTAGCGAGTTAAATCATCTGATAAAAATTCAGATTGATTTTTTATGTCCACTCCTGAATAGGTGAGAAATGAAGATGAAGAATGTCATTTTTGCTGCCAGTCTTTTCCTAGGTATGATGGGCGCTACATCCGTTGCTACTGCTGAAGCGCCTTCCTGTGCTGATATGAAGGAATTTTCAACGGCTCTCCGAGGAGCGGCTGATTACATCAGCACAACCAAGGGCGATTTCTCGGATAACGAGAAGATGGAAAAAGACATGAGCGATCTAGTCTCCATCCTGGAAGAGTTCGCCAAACAGGAAGGTGACACGGGTTTCTCAGATGCAGTCAAAGACATGGCCGGTATTTGGGAAAAAGAGACCTGGAAAGGTGATGATGTCAAGGAATTCAAGAGAGCATTTGACTCTACAGCCGTGGCATTAGACCGGGTTGCCGAAAAACATTGTGCGGCCAAGTAACACCTTCTTGTGATAACGAAGGGCTGGCGGTGTGCGATCCGCCAGCCCCGGTTTTTTTCCAACCCCGATCAGGATTCTCCCGATGAGCGCCCTTCCCGTCACCCGCGATCAATTCGATGCCTTCATGGTTCCCAACTACGCCCCGGCGGCGATGATTCCCGTGCGCGGCGAAGGTTCGCGTCTGTGGGACCAAGAGGGGCGAGAATACCTCGACTTCGCTGGCGGCATCGCCGTTACCGGCCTCGGCCATGCCCATCCCCATCTGGTCGCAGCACTCATCGAACAGGCGCAAAAACTCTGGCATGTCAGCAATGTCCTCACCAACGAACCGGCGCTGACTCTCGCACGCCGACTCTGCGAACTGACCTTTGCCGAACGGGTGTTCTTCGCCAACTCCGGCGCGGAAGCCAATGAAGCGGCGCTGAAACTCGCCCGCAAATACGCCGCCGACCACTTCGCCCCGGACAAGCGCGAAATTATCGCTTTCACCCAGTCCTTTCATGGCCGCACTCTGTTCACCGTCACGGTCGGCGGCCAGCCCAAATACACCGAGGGCTTTGAACCGCTGCCGCCCGGCATCACACATGTCCCGTTCAACGACCTGACCGCCTTCACTGCCGCCATTTCCGACCGCACCTGCGCGGTCATCGTCGAACCGGTGCAGGGCGAAGGTGGCGTCACCCCGGCCACTCCGGAATTCCTCCAGGGCCTGCGCGAATTGTGCACCCGCCATCAGGCGCTGCTGATTTTCGATGAAGTGCAATGTGGCAACGGGCGCAGCGGTCATCTCTACGCCTATATGGGCTATGGCGTGACCCCGGATATTCTGACCACCGCGAAAGGTCTTGGCGGCGGCTTCCCGATCAGCGCCATGCTCACCACGGCTGCAATTGCCGCCAGTCTCAATGTCGGTAGTCACGGTACGACTTATGGCGGCAACGCCCTGGCCTGTGGGGTAGCCGGCGCCGCGCTGGATCTGCTCAGCGACCCCACGGTTCTGGCTGGCGTGCGCCATAAGCACGAGGTTTTCATCGCGGGTCTGCACCGGATCAACGAGCAGTTCGGCATCTTCCGCGAACTGCGCGGCAAGGGCCTGCTGTTGGGCTGTGAGCTGGCGGAAGCCTGGCAAGGCCGCAGCCGGGAGTTTATTAAGGCGGCGCTGGATGAAGGACTGCTGATTCTGGTCGCCGGACCGGATGTGATCCGACTGGCTCCTTCGCTGGTGATTCCGGATGATCTGATTGAGGAAGGCTTACAGCGTTTTGAGCGGGCGATCACTCGCCTGCGGGTTTGAAAAATGCCCTCACCCCCGACCCCTCTCCCGCGAGAAGAGGGGAATTGGGTTTCCTTATGGTCGCCTCTCCCACTGAGTGCGGGGCGTTTTCACAAAATTTCCGAGGAGTTGGATTATGCAACGCGATAAAGCTGAACCCATACAAGTGGCGTGTCCGCGATGCCGCCACACCGAAATCATCTACATCCCCATCGAGGAAATGCCGCGTTGCCCAGACTGCGGCGCGGAAATGGTGTTCAAGGAATTGCTGGATGAGGGCAAATCAAGCTGAAAATAAACTATGATGACTGTTTGATGACAACGATGCTGACTACCATCCTCAGGAGAACGCCGTCCATGAAAAACCGTCTCATTGCCCTCGCTGCCGTTGCTCTGTTCAGCCTGAATCTGTCGCCCGCCTGGGCGGGCAAGCTGGAGCAGATCCAGAAGAACGGCCTGCGGGTCTGTCTGGAACCGGCCTACATGCCCTTCGAACTCACGAACAAGCGTGGGGAAATTATTGGCTTTGACCCCGACCTGGCGGCGTTAATGGCCAAGGATCTCGGTGCGCCCAAGCTGGAGCTGATCAGCACCGCCTGGGATGGCATCATCCCGGCGCTGATTACTGACAAATGCGATATCATCATGAGCGGTATGACCATCACCGATGAACGCAAGCAGAAGGTCGATTTCTCTGACCCGTACATGCTGATCGGCCAAACCGTGCTGCTGCGCAAGGACTTGGCGGATAAAGTAAAATCCTACAAGGATCTGAATAACAAGAGCTACAAGATCGCCTCCAAGCTCGGCACCACCGGCGAAATCGCCGCCAAGAAACACATCCCCAAAGCCAAATACTTTTCCTACGAAACGGAAGCCGAAGGCGTCATGGAAGTGGTCAACGGCAAGGTCGACGCCTTCATCTACGACGCACCCTACAACCTGGTCGCCAATGTCCAGCGCGGCGAAGGCAAACTGGTCTTCCTCGACAAGCCGTTTACCGATGAACCTATCGGTTGGGCCATCGCTCAAGGTAATCCTGATTTCCTCAAAGCGATTAACGCATTTCTGGTCAAGGTCAAAAAGGACGGATCGCACGACAAGTTGTACCAGAAGTGGTTTAAAAACACCGACTGGCTGAAAGAAGTGCAGTAATCAGCCGTGGCGCTCAAACATTCGTCCGCCCAGTGGCCCTGGCAGGGGCTGCTGGTTCTGATCCTGGTAGGACTGGCGGCAGGGCTGTGGATCGCGACCAAGCGCATCAACTATGAATGGCGCTGGGAACGGATTCCGCAGTACTTCGCCTACCAGGAACAAGACAGCCAAACCGCGCCCTTTGCCGGCACGGTCATCAAAGTCAGCCCGGATGGCGATGCCAGCCAGGTCACGCTGCAACCGCAAACGGATGGGCCACCCGCGATCATTACCGTCGAGACCGCGACGCTCAAAGTCGCCGCCGGCACCCAGGTCAATGAAGATGAGGAGATCGGTACTCAACGGGGCAGTTGGCAAGTGGGTCCGCTGATGCAAGGCCTGTGGGTCACCATCTGGATTTCCTTCATCTCCGGCTTCTTCGGCCTGATCATTGGACTCATCACTGGCCTGTGCCGCATCTCAAAGAACCCGGCGCTGCGCGGGCTGTCCGTGCTGTACATCGAACTGATTCGCGGTACGCCCCTGCTGGTGCAAATCTTCATCTTCTATTTCTTTATCGGCACGGTCTTGAACCTGGACCGGATCGTCGCGGGCATCGGTGCGCTGGCGCTGTTTGTCGGCGCCTATACCGCCGAGATCATCCGCGCCGGGATTCAATCCATTCCCAAGGGGCAAAGCGAAGCCGCCCGTTCCCTGGGCATGAGCGCCGCCGAAACCATGACCCACATCGTCCTGCCGCAGGCGTTTAAGCGGGTCTTGCCGCCACTGGCTGGGCAGTTCATCAGTCTGATCAAGGACTCCTCGCTGGTATCCGTGATCGCCATCACCGATCTGACCAAGAGCGGGCGGGAAATCATCACCTCCAGTTTCGCCACCTTTGAAATCTGGTTCACCGTCGCCCTGCTCTACCTGGTCGTTACCTCGATACTCTCGCAACTGCTCTTCTGGCTGGAACGGAGGTTCGCTCGCAGTGATTGAAGTTAATAAGCTGATCAAGATCTTCGAAGGACGCGGCCAAATCGTGCGGGCCGTCGATGATGTCTCTACCCAGGTCGCCAAGGCCGAAGTGGTCGTCATTATTGGCCCATCCGGTTCTGGGAAATCCACCTTCCTGCGCTGCCTGAATGGACTGGAGGAATTCGACGACGGCCAAGTGCTTATCGACGGCATCGATATCGCCGGCAGCAAGACCAATCTCAATGCGGTGCGCCGTGAAGTCGGGATGGTGTTCCAGCACTTCAACCTGTTCCCGCACAAGACCGTGCTGGAAAACGTCACTCTGGCGCAGCGCGTCGTCCGCAAACGCAAGGCGACAGAGGCGCACGATAAAGCGATGGCACTGCTCACCAAAGTGGGCATTGCCGAAAAGGCCAATGAATACCCGTCCCGGTTGTCGGGTGGTCAACAACAGCGGGTCGCTATCGCCCGTGCGCTGGCCATGGATCCCAAGGTGATGCTGTTTGACGAACCGACCAGCGCCCTGGACCCGGAGATGGTTGGCGAGGTGCTGGACGTGATGAAGCAGTTGGCCCGCGAAGGCATGACCATGGCCGTGGTCACGCATGAAATGGGCTTTGCCCGTGAAGTGGCGCACCGGGTGTTGTTCATGGACGCCGGCAAGGTGCTGGAAGATGCTCCGCCTGCTGAATTCTTCACCGCACCGAAAGAACCCCGGGCGCAGGCGTTTTTAAAACAGGTGCTTTAATGGGGAATAGCGATTAGCGAATAGCGAGTTTTCTGTCTACTCGCTATTCGCTAATCGCCCATTCAGGCCGCATATTTGCACTCATAACGGATAATATCCGGATTCTGTTCAAAAGCTGCCTGCCCCAGACAAATAATTCCGCGCTCTTGAAGGGTGAAATCTTCGCGCCTGATGAAAAAGCGGGCGCCGTTATCCAACAGCAAATACGTCCCATTCGTGCTGTGATCGGCCAAAACAAACTTACCCTGCCTGAATTCGATAGCCGCGTGACTCCGGGAAATCAGTTCCCGATCCACGACTAAGTCGTTTTTTGGACCGCGACCAATCTTAAACGCTTGGGCGGAAGGTGCGAGTTCGGTAGCCCTGTCGCGATAATCCAACACAAGCCGGGAATATAACTGATTGCGCAGATTCTTGATCTCTTGATTCTCGCCAACCGACATCTCTGTCAACCCCTCCTCGGACTCGTACCAGATGACTTCGGCAATTTCCATTTCATTCTGCTTGCCCCGCACCCACGCATGACCCAGACCGCGCGTTTTTTGCCGAAGGTGAGCCGATAAATTATTCAGGGTCTCCCGCGTGGTAATAATCTGGTCGGCCTTGGCCAAGGCAACCATCCGGGCGGCGATATTAACCGCATCGCCAAACACATCATCCTTCTCAACCAACACCGGCCCATAATGCAGGCCAATACGAATCGCCAGACTCAGATCTACCAACACTGGATTATCCTTAATGGCCTGTTGCATCCCACAGGCCGCATTGACGCCGGTTTCCGCATCAGGAAACCGGCTCATAATTTCGTCACCAATGGTTTTGATGACCACCCCACGGTAAGCCAGGGTGCGCGCCGTCAACAAATCCAATACCAGGGTTTCAATTTGCCGGGCGCGCAGATCGCCATATTTCTCGAACAGCCGGGTGCTGCCGCAAATATCCGCAAATAATAGAGTCGCCTGTTCCTGATGGCGCACGGTAGTCTTTTCGTTCAAGGTGGACGCCCATTCACTCAGTTTTTGTTTCATCAACTGGATCCCTGCGGGCCGGTCAGTCTCGGATTCAAGCATAACCGCGTGTCGACAAGTCGTTGACCAGACGCTGAATATTTTCGCGTGCGGTGTGCTCGTAGCGTTGGCGAAAGTAGTCTGTAAAGAAAAATGACGGGCGCTCCGACAGTCCCCGCAGAAACCGCAGATGCCCCGGATAGTAGTCATCATCCGCCACCTCGGCGAATTCAGCGCGGATACGCAGGCCATCCCGCATAAACGCTTCCCAGGGCAGGCCAAAGCTGGACAGATCAATATCGACGATGAACTGTTCATCAGACCGACTGGGCAGCCCGGTATGCGTGGTTACCATGACCAAATCGTCGATTCGCTGTTGAAAAGCAGTGTCGGTGCGTGCATTGGCATATTCCAGAAATAAATCAGCACTGCGTCGCTCATTATCCTTTGCGCCTGACACATAGATTGCGTCATGGAACCACAAAGCCAGTTCGACGGCATGGGGTTCCTGTAGCCATTCAGCAACCTGATCAAACAGGCGCAAGCAGTGCTGAATATGGTCCAAGGTATGGTAATGGCGATGGGATTGTGCATACAAGGCGACCAGTCGATTCAGTACAGACTCGCCGGTCGGTTCACTGCTGCCGAAATAATGCTCCCATAACCCCAAAAACCGCGCTTTTAACCGGTTTTGTTCATCAGGCTGGGCGGTAACACCGTCGGATAAAGCCGATCGTTCGAACATGAAGCGCCTCCCGGCTCAGCTTCGCAGGGTTATTCTCGCCCACGTGCTCCTGGGTGCGAAGAATAGATTATTAGTGATGTTCCAGGTAATCCTGAATCAACCGCCAGGCCATGCTCATTGGACTGGGCAGGCCCGGCATTTTATCTGGCGTAAACCAGTGGGCTTCAAGAATTTCCCGCCCATCGACCTGTATCTCGCCACCGGCGTAATCTGCGGTAAAAGCGAGCATCAGCGAGTGGGGAAACGGCCAGGACTGGCTGGCGAAATAACGCAAATTCTCCACTCGAAGACCGACTTCCTCGGCGATCTCCCGGTGAATCGCCTGTTCAAGCGTTTCCCCCGCCTCAACAAATCCGGCCAGCACACTGTACATCCCGGATGCGAAGCGCGGCGCCCTGGCCAACAAAATCCGGCCTTGGTGGACAATCCGCACCATGACCACCGGCGACAGGCGCGGATAGGCCATGGACTCACAGGCTGGACAGCGCCGCGCCCGTTCCTTTGCCCCCCGCTCAGTCGGTGTCCCGCACTGCCCGCAAAACTGATGGCTGCGATCCCATTCAATCAACTGCGACGCCTGGCTGGCGACCCCCAGCAACCCGTCATCCAACCGGGTCCACAGCCCGCGCAACCCCTCAAACATCCAACCCGGCGGCGGTTCCGCTGTAGCGGCTTCCGCCGCGTAACAGGGTTGGCCGCGTAACTTCCCCAGGTAGAGCCGCCGCCGCGTCGCCCATTTGGCAAAGGGCCAGGCTGAAGCCAGCGGCAATTCCAGTCCGGTAACGCCTGGACGGACCAGTAACTGACCGTTGGCAAAAATCAGCCACCAGGCCGGTGATTCCTCACTCGCGGTCGGTGGCCGGGTAGCCGGTTGAAAATCATCAGGCAACATCAGCATAGGCAAGAATTCCCGTTCAGGCAACGCCCATTCTATTGAATTTGCAACAGCGCTAACAAACCTTCCAGCAATTGTAGTGGACTGGGCGGACAACCGGGAATATGCAAATCGACCGGAATCACCGCGCCGACGCCACCTACCACGGCGTAACTACCCGCGAAAACCCCACCATCCCGTCCACAATCCCCCACCGCAACCACCCACTTGGGATCGGGCGTCGCCACGTAAGTCCGCTCCAGCGCCTCGCACATATTCACCGTTACCGGCCCGGTGACCAGCAATACATCGGCATGGCGCGGCGAAGCGACGAAGTGAAACCCGAAGCGCTCCAGATCGTAGAACGCATTATTCAGCGCGTGAATTTCCAGTTCGCAACCGTTGCAGGAACCGGCATCGACCTGGCGAATCGCCAGACTGCGGCCTAACCGTTGCCGAGCGGCCTGATCGACCTTGGCACTCAGCTCGGCCAGCGCTGCTTCGGAAGGAGCCGGAGCCGGTTCGGTCAGCGGCGACCGCCATAAATTCTGGAACAACAATTTGCGCATGGCGAGGTTGCCTACAGATCGTGACCCGAATAGGAGCCGTTGAACGATTTATTACACAGTGGGAAATCCGCCACAATATTGTTTTCAACGGCGGCTTCCAGCACCGGCCACTGAAACCAGGACGGGTCGCGGGGATGACAACGCGCCACCGCACCGTCGGCATTCAGGCGCAGCCAGACCAGAATATCGCCGCGAAAACCTTCAACCAAGGCGACTCCTTCACAGGTTTGACCTGGAAGGTTCAACGCCCCGTACACGGAACCGGACGGCAGCCGTTCCAGAATCTGTTCAATTAGCGCCAGACTCTGCTCGACTTCGCAAATGCGCAGCCACACCCGACCGTTCACATCGCTGTCCGTCCGCCGGGGCGGGGTGAATTCCAGTTCATCGTAAGGCGGATAGCCGGGCTGACAACGAGCGTCAAAGGTGCGTCCACCCGCACGACCAATCGGACCGCCGCACCCGAATTGCTGAATCAGCGCCGGTTTCACAAACCCGGTGTCCACGGTGCGTTGTTGCAGCGAAGCGGTGTTGTCGTACAATTCGACCAGTGGCGGAAACTGGCGGCGGCACTCGATAATTAAATCCCGTAAAACCGTTACACCTTCTACCGGTAAATCAGCTACGACGCCGCCTGGAACAATCCGATCCATCAGCAGACGATGCCCGAAACACGCCATGCTGGCCCGCAACACCTGCTCGCGCAACACCGCGCAATGCGCCAGCATCAGTGAAAAAGCCGCGTCGTTGCAAATCGCGCCGATGTCGCCAAAGTGATTGGCCAATCGCTCCAGTTCCGCCATCAATGCCCGCAGCCAGTGCGCCCGCACTGGAATTTCCGTTTCCGTCGCCGCTTCAACCGCCCGGGCGAACGCCAGCGCATAAGCGACTGTACTGTCTCCCGACACCCTGCCGACCAACCGCGCCGCCTTGTCCAGCGACGCCCCCTGCAACAGGGTTTCAATCCCCTTGTGGACGTAGCCAAGCCGTTCTTCCAACCGCACCACGGCTTCGCCATTCGCGGTAAAGCGGAAATGTCCCGGTTCAATAATGCCCGCATGAACCGGCCCGACCGGAATCTGATGCAGACTTTCACCGATCACCGGCAGGAACCGGTACGGCGGCAACGCCTGACTGGGCGGAGTCGCTGACCCGAGTGGATGACGCACCGGCCAACGGCCATGATCCAGCCAGGGACGAAAGTCCGGAGCCTCCACCGGTTGCAAGCCCACCAGATCCGCGATAGTCCGCTCCAGTCGTTGCGCTGGCGGGTGCAGCCGACCAACCGAAGGAAACCGCCCTTCCGGACAGGGCAGACTGGCGACAACTATTGATTCGCTGGAGTCCTCGCGCAACGCCAGATGGACTATGCCAATTTCGCCCCACAATCCCAACAGTGTCCAGGAGCCACGGGCTAACCCTTCGCTCAGGGTCGTCCACAGTTCCGGCGTCACGATCACCCGTAGCCAGGGGCGATGTTCAGCGACGGGCCGACCTGCTTCCAGAAGTGTCCGCAATGAAGCTGTTGCGTTCATCTCCCCTCCTTAACCCAGCAACGCAGCGACATGCTGAAACCAGACCACCAACGGCCCCGGTAACCAGAATCCCGCCATAAACACCAGCGCCAGATGCGCCAGCATCGGCAGGGTACTGATGAACGTCGGTCCCGGCATATTCGCGCCGTGCGACTCCCCGAACGCCAAGCCATGCAACCGCCAAAGCAACGTGCCAAACCCAAGCAGCAATCCCAGAACCAACGGCAATGCCAACCACGGTTCGCGGGCAAAAGTCGAACTCACCACCAGAAACTCGCTCATGAACACCCCGAACGGCGGCATCCCGGCAATCGCAATAACGCCCGCCACCAGTCCCCAACCCAGCAGTGGATGCGTCGCAGTCAGGCCGCGAATGGTGGAAATCCGCTGCGTGCCCTTGACCTGGGAAATGTGGCCGACCGCGAAGAAAATCGCTGACTTGGTCAGGCTGTGCATCATCATGTGCAGCAAACCGGCAAAGTTGGCCAATGGCCCGCCCATGCCGAACGCAAAGGTGATAATGCCCATGTGTTCAATCGACGAGTAGGCAAACAGGCGTTTAATATCGCCCCGGCGATAGAACATGAACCCGGCGAACAGCAAGGATAGCAAGCCCATCGCCACCATCAGCGGTCCCGGTGCCAGCGCTGCCGGGTTGGCGCTCATCAACATTTTGAAGCGCAACACCGCATACAGCGCCACATTCAGCAACAGGCCGGACAGCACCGCCGAAATCGGCGTCGGACCTTCCGCATGAGCGTCCGGCAACCAGGCATGTAGCGGCACCAGACCGGCCTTGGTGCCATAACCGAGCAGCAAAAAGATAAACGCCAGATTCAGCAGCGCCGGATCAAAAGCATGAGCGTGAATCAGCAACTGATCCCAAGCCATCGCCGGCAAACCCGGCCCCATCACCGGCTGCGCGGCCAGATACACCAGAATCGTCCCAAACAGCGCCAAGGCAATGCCCAGACTGCCGAGAATAAAATACTTCCAGGCCGCTTCCAACGCAGCGCGGGTGCGGTAAATGCCGACCATCAGCACCGTCACCAGCGTCGCCAGTTCAATCGCCACCCACAGCAACCCGATGTTATTCGCCAACAATCCCAAATTCATCGAGAACAGCAACGCCTGATACATCGCGTGATAGAAACGCAAATACTTCGGCGTCAACCGCCCGGTTTCGAGTTCATGGCCGATGTACCCGGCGCTGAACAGGCTGGTGGTGAAACTGACCAGATTATTCAGAACGATCAGATAGATATTAAAATCATCGACCCGCAGATAGAGATTGTCTTCCGGCCGGGCGCCCAACAGCACGATAGCCGCCAACAAACAGAGTAGCGCCGCGCCGACATTCAGCCGTGCACCGATTTGATAACTCGACCGCAGCGCCAGCAGCAGCGCCGACCCGGCGGGAACGACCAACAGCGCCGTCATCGCGATAAACCCCAACGTGCTACTCATCGCCGCCGCTCCTCCCGGAAGGCATCCATCGCCTGCATATCCACACTGTCAAACCGTTCGCGGATGCGAAACAGGAACACGCCAATCACGATCAACGCAATCAGCACCGAGAAGGCCACGCTGATTTCCACCGCCAGCGGCATCCCGCGCGCCCCGGCCGCAGCCAGCACCAGCCCGTTCTCCAGCGACATGAATCCGATCACCAGACTGACCGCGTTATGCCGACTGATCATCAGCAGCAGCCCCAATAACACCACCGCCAAGGCAAACGCCAGATCCTCCCGCGACAGCGCATCCGCGCCCGCCGTGACCGGCAACATCACCAGAATTGCCAGCGCCACCAGCGCCGCGCCGGCCAGCATATCCCGCCCGACGCCACCGACCACTTCCAGGGTGCGATGAATGCCCAGTTTCCGAATAATCCGATGCAGCGCGACCGGAATAAAGATCGTCTTGAACAGCAAGGCAATGCCCGCCGTGACGTAGAGGTGATGCGCGTCCTGAATATAGGCAGCGAATGCAGGGCAAACACATTGATCAGCGCATACAGCCGATCCTGATAGAGCAACAGCAGGCTGATGACCACCATACCGCCGGCCAGGAAGTGGGCAATATCAAATTCCAGACTGTGCATTACAAACTCCGTGAGACGAACAGCAACAGGGCACCGAGCAGTCCCAGCATCAGCGCGGCCCCCAGGAATTGATCGACGCGGAAGACCCGCATCTTGGCGATGCTAGTCTCGAACAGCGCCAGCAGGAACCCGCCGACCGCGAGCTTACCGACATAGGCCGCAATCCCGACCAGATACGCCATCCCAGCCTCGCCAACGCTCGCCATGCCCCAGGGCACAAAGATGCAGCCGATTAGCGAGAGATACAGCAACAGCTTGAGCGACGCGGCCAGTTCAATCAGTGCCAAATGCCGCCCGGAATATTCCAGCACCATCGCTTCATGCACCATGGTCAACTCCAGATGAGTCGCCGGATTGTCCACCGGAATGCGGGCATTTTCGGCAATCGCCACCATCAGCAGGGCCAGCAGCGCCAATGCCAATGAGACGCGCAAGCCGACATCGGCCACCTGCATGAAGTGGGCAACCGTGGTCAGTTCCGTCGATCCAGCCAGCAGCGACAGGGTAAACACCATCATCAACATCGCTGGTTCCGCCAGCGAGGCAATCATCATCTCGCGGCTGGAGCCGATCCCGCCAAAGCTCGTACCGACATCCAGACCGGCCAGCGCCAGGAAAAACCGGGCGGTGCCGAGTAGCGCAACAATCGCGATCAAATCGGCCGTCCAATTGAACATCAGGCCGCCGGCGAAGGTGGGAATCAGCGAAGCGGCCACCCAAATCGCGGCAAAGATGATGTAGGGCGCAACGCGAAACAGCCAGGACGCCGAATCCGCCAGCACGACTTCCTTGCGCAACAGTTTCAGAAAATCGCGGTAAGGTTGCAGCAGGGACGGCCCGCGCCGACGCAGCAACTGCGCCTTGAGGACGCGCACCCAACCGGTCACCAGCGGCGCCAGCAACAGCATCAGCACCATTTGGCCGCCCTGCACCAGGTAATCCATGATCAACGCCATAGCGCCATCCCCAACAGCAGAGCGACCAGTGCGCCAAACACCAGGCTCAGGTAGCGACGAATTGTCAGATATTGCAGATCATTGGCGCGGGTCGACGCGGCAATGACAGCAGTCGTGATCGGCGCATAGCCATAATCCCAAACCGGATCGCGCATCTGCACCTCCAGCTTCGCGGGACTGCCATTGCCGGGCGGCGGCATCGTGATGTGCTCCCGCGCCTGAAACACGATGCTGCCAAATACCCGGCGGATTGGCTGCGCAAAGCTGCCCGCAGTGTATTGCGTCGCCGGGCTGGCGTCAGGAAAGCCGCAATCCCAGGCCGGACCGCGCCGCAGGGCATTCGACGCCAGTCGATGAATCAGGAAGGCGGCAGCGGTTCCCGACAGCGCCATAAACGTCAACACCAGCAGGCCGTTATAGGAACCTTTCACATCGACAATCGGTGCCAGCGTCAACCAGGGCTGGTTGTATTGCGCCACCAGTTGTGCCCCGCCATTAAGCAGTCCAACGACCGACCCCAGTCCGTCCACCACCAGACCCGGCAGAATCCCGGCCAGCAAACAGAGCGCGGCCAGGGTGAACATCGCGGCCAGTGAATAGCGGTCGGTTTCCTGCGCTTGGGCGGCAGCGGGGGAACGCGGACGCCCGAGGAAGGTGATGCCGAAGGCTTTGACGAAGCAGGCCGCGGCCAGCGCAGCGGACAAAGCCAGCAATGCGCCGACTGCCGGGGCCAGGAATTTGAGCAGCCATTGCGGCAATTCCGGGGTCAACAGAATCGCCTGGAACGTCAGCCATTCCGAGACAAAGCCATTGAGCGGCGGTAACGCGGAAATCGCCGCTGCGCCAGTCAGAAAGGCCAGTGCCGTCCACGGCATCGGGTGAATCAATCCCCCCAGCCGCTCCATATCGCGCTCGCCGGTGGCCGTCAGCACCGCGCCCGTGCCCAGAAACAACAGGCTTTTGAACAGCGAATGATTGAGAACATGAAACAGCGCAGCGGTCAACGCCATCGCCGCACTGGCGTACATCAGGTTCGCCTGAAATGCCAGTGCCAGCCCCAACCCAATGAAAATAATCCCGATATTTTCCACGGTGTGATACGCCAGCAACCGCTTCAAATCATGCTGCATCAGCGCGTACAACACGCCGAGTACCGCCGTGATGCCGCCCAAGGCCAACACCAGTCCGCCGCCCCACCAGGGAATCGGCTGGCTGACCAGATCGAACACGATGCGGATAAAGCCATAAATGGCCACCTTGGTCATCACCCCGCTCATCAGCGCCGACACATGGCTGGGCGCGGCGGGATGCGCCAGCGGCAACCAGACATGCAGCGGCACCAGCCCGGCCTTGGAACCCGCGCCCAGCAGCGCCAGGAATAAGGCCGCGGTCGCTACGCCCGGCGACATGTCACCGGCGCGAATCGTCGCGAAGTCGTAACCGCCATTCGGACCGGCCATGACTCCAAAGGCCAGCAATAGCGCCAAGGTACCGAAACAGGCCATGACCAGATACAGATAACCGGCGCGAGCGTTGGCGGGTTCCTGATGATGCGCCATCACCAGCGCCCAGGAACTGAGCGACATAAATTCCCAGGCAAACAGGAACGTGAACGCATCGTCGGCCAACACCACCAGGTTCATCCCGGCCAGAAACGCCGGAAAAAAGGGCAACACCCGCTCCGGGGCGCGTTCATGCTGGCCGTAACCGAGGGCGAACAGGCTGGCGATGCCGCCGCCCAAATTGACCACGGTCAGGAAAAAGGCGGACAGCGCGTCCAAGCGGAAATGCGCGCCCAACCAGGGTAGACCCAGCGGCAAGGTCAGCGTCGCCGGTTCCGGAGCGGTGAGCAGATGCGTCAACGCCAGGATTAAAGCGAGCGTGCTGATTGTCAGAGCCGCACTGTAAATCCGGCGACTGCCCGCCGGTTGCCGTGCAGCAGCGACCGCGTAAACGCCGATGGCCAGCAAAGCCATGGATAACATCAAGAGTAGAGGCAACGGCATAGTGGCGAGATTCACCCGTTAAGCGTCCAATAAAAGGTTCAATCCATCTGCGTAGTTCAAGTGATGGCGTCCGTCAGTAGCGGTTGACCGGAAGCCGACTCGCCCAAATAGCGCCGCACACGCATCAGAGCCTGCGGCAGGCCTGCTGATAACAATAGCTTGCCCGGAATGTTGCGTAAACCCGCCCGCCGCATTAACAACGCCGGTTGGCCATGGACGCCGGCGACCGCCACCAGAACGTCATCACCGAGCAGGCGCTCAATGGCCGAATCCAGCGCCACCAGCCCGGATACATCCATGACGGTGACGCCGGTGATGTCGATAATGACCGCTCGCGGCCGGGCACCAATGTCATGCAGGGCGCTCATCGCCTTTTCCGCAGCCCCGAAAAACAGCGAACCGGTGACTTCGTAAAGCCGCACCCCTTCCGGTAACGGACTCTCCAAACGGGGATGATCGGCCGCGATATGCTTCCCCCCGCTCAATTCCGCCATACGACTCATAAACAGCAGCGACGCGAGCACGACGCCAACAGTAATAGCGGTCACCATGTCAAAAATGACCGTCAAGCCGAAACAGACCAGCAACACCAAAATATCGCTACCGGACGCAACCCGGACTATGTGGCGGAAATGCTGGTGTTCGCTCATATTCCAGGCACCCTGCAGCAACAAGGCCGCCAGACCCGCCATCGGCATAGACCCGAGCACCGGTGCCAGCACCAGCAACACCAGCAGCACAAACAGGGCATTGAACACCGCCGCCAGTGGGCTACGAGCACCCGCGCGGATATTGGACACCGTCCGGGCCAGCGCCCCGGAAGCGGCAATGCCGCCAAAGAACGGCGCGACCACGTTACCGATGCCCTGCCCAATCAGTTCCGCATCGGGATCATGCTTGGTTCCGGTCATGCCGTCAGCGACCACCGCGCATAACAGCGACTTCATCGCGCCCAGCAGCGCAATCGCCATCGCCGGCCCGAGCAGGTCCTTGACCAAATCCAGCGACAGCCCCAGCGGCTGGCCATCCAGGCCGGGCCACTGCCACGGGGGCAAAAAGTGCGGCAGGACTGCCGGAATACCGGGCAGGATGTGCCCGTCGCGCACATAGCTGAAGCGGGAAGCGATGGTCGCCACCTCAAAACCCTCAACGAACCGGTTGAGCAGCCAGGCCAGCGTGGTCGCCGCGATAACACCGATCAGTGGCGCAGGCCAGCCGGTTTTCAGGCGCGGCCACCACAGCAATAAGGTCAATGTCGCCGCGCCGATGATCAGGTCCGGCGCGTGAAAGCGGGGCAATGCGTGACCCACCCACCACATCCGCTCCAGAAAATGCTCCGGTTGCACGGCCAGTTGCAGTCCGAAAAAATCCTTGAATTGCAGACTGGCGATGACCACCGCGATGCCGGTCGCAAAACCGGTCGTCACCGGATGGGGAATGAACTGGATCAACTTACCCATCCGCGCGACGCCCATCGTAATCATCATCATCCCGGCCATGAACCCGGCAGTGACCAGTCCGCCCAAGCCATATTTTTCGGCAATGGGATGGAGAATGATAATGAAGGCGGCGGTCGGCCCGGACACGCTAAAGCGGGAGCCGCCAGTCAATGCGATCAACAAACCGGCAATAATCGCGGTGTACAGGCCATATTGTGGGGGTACGCCGCTGCCAATCGCCAAAGCCATGGTCAGTGGTACCGCGACAATACCGACCGTGACGCCAGCAAGCATGTCCGCCCGCAATTTTGTGAGGTTATAGCCGCCCCGCAGCTTATCGCGCAGCGCAGTACCTAACGGTAAGTAAAATGGATGTTTCTGATCGGGCTTCATCAGATTTTCCGCTATGGAGTACCCGGTTGGCATTTCCCGATGATCACCGAACTTCCGGATTCCCCTCCTTGGCCAAGGAGGGGTGGCGCGAAGCGACGGGGTGGTTCGGGAGGTCGGCTATTCAGGTTGAAAGACGGTAGCTTCTTAGCGCTTCAACCGAACCCCACGCCCGCCGCCTTCACTGACAGCGCCTTCGTTGATCAACTCCACACCGGCAGTTTCCAGCGCCGCGATGAGCTTGACCAGTGAATCAATGTTGCCACGAATCGCGCCGTCGCTGCCTTCCATGCGCTGAATGGTGGGCAGCGATAAATCAGCGGCTTCCGCGAGGGTGCGCTGATCCTTGCCCAATAACGCTCGGGCTGCTTTCAACTGGGCTGCGGTTAGCATAGGCGTTGGTCTTAAAAAGGAAAGTTCAGTTACTATAAATTAAAATTGATGTAAAATAAATCAGATTTAATGTCATTTAAGCGGAATCCCCCGCTCTCACCCCCAGGAATCCCTTGCACCATGGCTGATGATTTCAACGAACGCGCCCTGCGCTACCACCGCATGCTCCCCTACGGCAAGATCGAAGTGACCCCGACCAAGCCGCTGGCCAACCAGTTTGATCTGGCCTTGGCCTATTCGCCGGGCGTCGCTGCGGCCTGTGAAGCGATTGTCGAAGATCCCCGCGAAGTGTCCACGGTCACTGCCCGTGGCAATTTGGTGGCGGTCATCACCAACGGCACGGCGGTATTGGGCCTGGGCGACATCGGCCCGCTGGCGTCCAAACCGGTGATGGAAGGCAAAGGCGTCCTGTTCAAGAAATTCGCCGGCATCGATGTGTTCGACATCGAAATCAGCGAGCGTGACCCCGATAAACTGGTTGAAATCATCGCCAGTCTGGAACCTACCTTTGGCGGCATCAACCTGGAAGACATCAAGGCCCCGGAATGCTTCCAGGTTGAGCGCCGGTTGCGCGAGCGGATGAAAATTCCGGTGTTCCATGACGATCAGCACGGTACCGCGATCATTACCGCTGCTGCGGTGCTGAACGCTCTGCTGCTGATTGGCAAAGAGATGAACCAGGTGAAAGTGGTCACCTCCGGGGCGGGTGCGGCAGGCATCGCCTGTCTCGATCTGCTGGTTGGGCTGGGCCTGAATCGCAAAAATGTCATCGTGTGCGATAGCCAGGGCGTGATCTATCACGGTCGGGGGCCGCTGGATCCGGAGAAAGCCGCTTATGCCGCCGATACCCCGGCACGCACTCTCGCCGACGCCATTGTGGGCGCTGACATTTTTCTGGGACTGTCCAAGGCCGGCGTGCTGACCGGGGACATGGTCAAAACCATGGCCGCTCGACCGCTGATTCTGGCGCTGGCGAACCCGGTTCCGGAAATCATGCCGGAAGTGGCGAAGGCGGCGCGACCCGATGCGATTATCGCCACCGGGCGCTCGGACTATCCCAATCAGGTCAACAACGTCCTGTGCTTTCCCTACATCTTTCGCGGGGCGCTGGACGTGGGCGCGACCACGATCAATCAGGAGATGCAACTGGCCTGCGTCCGCGCCCTGGCGCAACTCGCCTGTGAACCGCATTCCCAGGAAGAAACCGCTGCCTACAGTGATCAGCCGATCAACTTCGGGCCGGAATACCTGATTCCCAAACCGTTCGAGCCGCGCCTGTTGCTCACCCTGCCGCTGGCCGTCGCCAAGGCCGCAATGGAGAGTGGCGTCGCGACCCGCCCGATTGAGGACTTTGCCGCCTATCGCACCCAACTGAGCCAGCGGGTCTACCGTTCCGGCCTGATCATGCGCCCGGTGTTTAACCGTGCCAAAGCGGATCCCAAGCGGGTGATTTACGCCCAGGCTGAAGAAGAACGGGTGCTCTGGGCGGTGCAAGGCGTCATCGACGAAGGCTTGGCGCGACCGATTCTTATTGGCCGGCGCTGGCGGCTTGAACAGCGCATTACTGAACTCGGTCTGCGCATCCGTCCCGAGCAGGACTTTGAAGTGATTGACCCGCAGAACAATCCGCACTATGAGGAATGCTGGCAGGAATACCACCGGTTGCGGGGACGCTATGGCGTCGATCCCAACAAAGCCCGCGTCCGGGTCAACACCCGCGCCACGGTGATTGGGGCGCTGCTGCTCCGCCTGGGCTATGGCGACGCCCTGCTGTGTGGCTTGATCGGCGGCTATCCAGATCATGTGGAATATGTGCTGGATATTGTCGGTCTACGCGAAGGCGTGAGGACGCCGGCGGCGATGAACATGCTGATCAGTTCGCAGGGGCCACTGTTCTTCTGCGATACCGATATTAATGCGGATCCCACTGCCGAGCAGATCGCCGATATTACCTTGCTGGCGGCGGAAGAAGTCAGCCGCTTTTTACCGCCGAAAGTCGCCCTGTTATCCCATTCCAGCTTCGGTTCTCACAAATCGCAGCAGGCTCGTAAAATGGCCGAGGCGCTGGAACTGATTCGCCAGCGTGCGCCGAATTTGGAAGTCGATGGTGAAATGCGCGGTGACGCGGCGTTATCGGAGGAATTGCGCAAGCGGGTGTTCCTGAATTCGCCATTGCAGGGCGCGGCGAACCTGTTGATCATGCCCAATGCGGATGCCGCCAACATCTCCCACAACCTGCTCCAGGAGATTACCCACAGCGTTTCGGTGGGGCCGATTACCCTTGGTTTGGCCAAACCGGCGCATATTTTGACCCGTTCAGCGAGTGCGCGGCGGATCATTAATATGACGGCGATTGCAACGGTCGATGCACAGGAACATGTGCTGAATCGGCAACCCGGCTGATCGGAAACAGGAGCGTTCATTTCTCCTCCCGGTGGAAGGGTACCGGGGGGAATTTGAACGTTGACTCAACAAAGCATCCGCTGTGTGGGAAATTTTTTCAGAGGCCGTTGGCTGAGGATAAAATAGGACCATGCACATAACATCGCAGCAACTTAACTTTGATTTGTTTGGCGAATCGGTTTGTACTCATTCGCCGATGGTTGCTACTGCGATTGAAAAGTTGTCTGCAGCCGCAGATACCGAATCTCGCGGGGCCATCTTTACGCGCGCCGAGGTCGTGGATTTCATCCTCGACCTGGCCGGCTACACGATGGATCAACCGCTCCATCAAAAGCGACTTTTGGAACCGTCATTCGGTGGCGGCGACTTTCTATTGCCAGCCATCGGTCGATTGCTGGCAGCGTGGAGATCATCGCAACACGCAAAAACCATAGTCGAAGAGTTAGGCGATGCCATTCGCGCGGTTGAACTGCATGGCAAAACCTTTTCTACTACCCGCGCAGCCGTGATTGAGCGGCTCAAGCAAGAAGCGATAGAGGATCAATCCGCAGTAGCACTAGCTGATCTTTGGTTTGTGCATGGCGACTTCCTTCTCGAACCACTTGAAGGGCCATTCGATTTTATTGTCGGAAACCCTCCCTATGTTCGCCAAGAGCTGATTCCAGCGCCGTTACTAGCTGAGTACCGCAGTCGCTACCAGACGATGTATGACCGGGCCGACATTTACATTCCGTTCATCGAGCGCTCGCTCTTAGCGTTGGCGAAGGGTGGGAGTCTGGGTTTTATCTGTGCGGATCGCTGGATGAAAAACCGCTATGGCGGACTACTTCGTCGCCTCGTGGCCGATCAGTTCCATCTAAAAATCTATGTCGATATGGTGGATACGCCGGCGTTTCACTCCGATGTGATCGCCTACCCAGCCATCACCATCATTAGCCGGGAAACTCCCGGTGCTACACGCATTGCCCATCGCCCAGCCATCGACCGGGTCACACTGGCGAACTTGGCCAATGCGCTGCGTGCGGGGAACCTGCCGAATGAGACCCATTCAGTACGCGAACTGGCTCGAGTCACTCATGGGGTAGAACCGTGGTTGCTCGAATCTTCGGATCAGATGGCACTGATTCGCCGCCTGGAAAAACAATTCCCAAGTTTGGAAGAGGTGGGCTGCAAGGTAGGTATCGGTGTTGCAACCGGCGCGGACAAGGCCTATATCGGCGACTTTGATACCCTCGACGTGGAGCCTGATCGCAAACTACCGTTGGTTACAACGAAAGACATCCTATCTGGCGAAGTGCAATGGCGCGGTCAAGGTGTCATCAATCCGTTTGTCGAGGGTGGCGGCCTTGTCGAGTTGCGGAGCTATCCACGCCTGCGCCGCTACCTAGAGGAGCGCCGAGACGTTATTGCGAGCCGCCACTGCGCCCAGAAGTCCCCAAACCACTGGTATCGTACGATCGACCGTATTACCCCGGCGCTGGCATCAAGGCCAAAGCTCCTGATTCCCGACATCAAGGGCGAGGCTCATATCGTTTTTGAGGGTGGAGAACTGTACCCGCACCATAATCTTTACTACGTCACGTCCGACGAGTGGGACTTAAGAGCATTGCAAGCCGTGATGCTTTCAGACATTACACGTCTATTCATGTCAAGCTACTCGACTAAAATGCGCGGCGGGTATCTTCGGTTTCAGGCTCAATACCTGCGCCGCATCCGCATCCCACAATGGGCGAGTATCTCGAAAATATTGCGGACAGAGCTGGCGGAAGCGGCAACAAAGCGGGATTTTCAGGCCTGCAACCGCGCAGTATTTAAACTATTTGAACTTAGCAACGAAGAGCGATCCTCTCTTGGAGGCAGTGGGGAGTAAATGACCCTTGATCTTGTCGATTACGAACAAAAAACCCATGAGGCTGTAAAAGCCTTCTGGGGAAACCGTGAGGCTGCGAGACAAAAGCAGATTGAGTCCGGCAAGGCTGACCAAGGTGAGCGCGCTGGCGTTACCGCTGGCAAAAACATGGACGGATTCCTCGCTTTGGTACTCGACATCGTGCGGGCCAATGGACTCGCCCATGCCGAGATTCATCAGAACCGGGCAATGCTGACACTGCCCGGCTACTTCAGGCCGACAAAGCTATGGGATCTTCTTGTCATCTACAAGAGCGAGTTGATCGCGGCCATCGAGTTAAAAAGCCAAGTGGGTTCGTTCGGGAATAACTTCAACAATCGAACCGAAGAGGCCATCGGCACCGCGCACGATCTCTGGACAGCCTACCGTGAAGAGGCATTCGGCAAACAACCGCGTCCTTTCGTTGGCTGGTTGATGATGGTCGAGGATGCCCAGAAATCCAGATGTGCGGTCAGGGATACGTCACCGCACTTTCCAGTTTTCAAGGAGTTTAAGGGGGCGTCGTACCTCATGCGCTATGACTTGCTCTGTCAGAAATTGGTAAAGGAACAGCTTTACACCGCGGCTGCCTTCATCACGTCGCCCCGCAGCGCTGCCGAGACCGGGGAGTTTTCAGAATTGTCGTCGATGACAGGACTCAGAACATTCGTGACTGCCCTGGCGGGTCACGTTGCCGCGGCGGCTGCCAGACTGGGGTGAAAATGCCGCTAACAAAAATCTTGAGCATTTTGACGGTCTCCAGCATGGGCGAGCGTCAAGCCCCCCTGCGATACCCGAGCCAGAGCCGGATGGTGACGGTAACACCGGCGGCGGATCATCAACATGACCGCGATTGCGGCGGTTGATGCGCAGGAACATCTACTGATGTCGGCAGTCTGGCTGATCAGAAACGATGTAGCACTCCTCTCTGTACAAGTTCTAAACCGACAACGTCACATTCACCCGCCGCCCCAACGCACGAGCCGCCGCTTCGATCTGATCGAAGCGGGAGGCGTGTCGTAAATCAAACAGCCGATCGACCTGCGGCGGACGCCAACCGAGCCGCCGCGCCAGTTCCGATTTGCGGACGCCCTGCAGGGTCATTTCTACATACAACGCCAGCTTGGCGCTTTCCAGCGCGGACGGGCGCACAACGGGCCGACCAGCGGCTGTAGAGGGAATCGGTAGCGGGCGGCGATCGTCGATATAAAAGGACAAGGCGGTTTCCAGGGCATCGACCGCCCGCAGCAGCGCCTCGTCTTCATCCTCGCCCTGGGTAATGGCTTCCGGCACATCCGGGAATGTCACGACAAAACCGCCTTCCTCGGCAGCCTCCAGATGAACGGGATAATCCAGATTTAGCATCCTCTTTACTCCTTCAGCCCGAGCTGCTTTTTGATGCTTTCCTGCGTCCCCTTCTTGAGTTCGCCGGAACTCATGGGCAACACCGATTGGCGACCGTTCAGAAACACCTTGAGATGTCCGCCCTTTCCCGGTTGAAAAGTTGCTCCCTGTTGCGCCAGCCAGCGTTTGAATTGATGGGGGTTCATAGGGCAAAGATTAGAACAGTTCTGTTGTGTTTTTCCAGACCCATTTCTGACTGCGCCAACAAAAACGGCGACCCACCGGTCACCGTTTTCACTGCTTCAACAACCCGGAGCATCAACATGACCGCGATTGCAACGGTCGATGCGCAGGAATACCTGTTAAATCAACCCGCCGGCTGAACCGCATAGCAACGTTCCCCTCCTCCGAACTTGACTTGGCCGGGGGAGGATTTAGCGACAGTCTGAAAATTGTCCTCTCCTCGCTGGAGATTTAGCGCCGCACACCCGCACGGTTGACTCCGCCATTTCGATTGGCGGCGCCCGCACCCGGGGGGCCAGCCGTACCGACACCGGCACCGGGCAGAACGCCAACGCCCGAGGCGGGACCCCCGACGCCACCGGGATTAGCGGCGACAGGTCGCTGAACACAACCCTTGGGTACGCCGACGGTCTTGCAATAGACAACGGCGCTGGCCGGCGCGGCAGTTAAGGTCAAACCTAAAGCGAGTACAGCTAATCCGATGAGTTGCTTCATTGTTTACTCCTGCGTGGTGGGATAGCGACAGCCGCCGTCATTCGAGCAGCCAGAATGTTGATTCTAGCACTATCCAATGTCAGCTCTATCCCTAACGGTCGATGCGCAGGAATATCGGTTTCAATGGCTTAGCTTGCCGTCAATCCCGGTCCAGTTCCGCTGAGTGATCATCACAAACCAGCAACGACCTGCAGAGAGTGCTTCCCACAGGCCGCCGATCAACCGGTCATCTTCAGCGTTCTGCCAACGATCAGCGCCCTTGTATTCGACGGCCAGAATCGCCGTATCCGGCAACTGGCAGAGGAAATCCGGGTAGAAGCGGCCATCGGCTTTTTGCAGGAAGAACGAGCCGCCTTCCTTGCGCACCAGGTTACGCACCCAGAAGTGGATACGACCTTTTTGCGCCTGGGTGTCCAGCCACGTCGCGCATTCAAATTCTTCGCGGCTGTCGAAATCGCCGATGCGTCCGTAGTAGTGCCGGCGGAAGGCGAAATGGCCAAAGCGTCCGTCGTAATCGCGGCTGGGCGCGTAGCCGTGCGGCGGGAACTGGAAAGCCAGGGCGTCATCGACTTTGACCCGCGTTTCCCGGCCCGCGCCAAACAGCGTTTGTTGATAGGCTTGGCGGGCGGCAGCGGTGCGTAATTCGTCAATCCGCCGTTCCAGCAGGTTGCGAATGACGAACTTCTGCCGATTGGCTCGCGCCAGAGCATAGCCGTCCTGCGCCAGTAGTTCTTGCAGCCAGCCCGCAACAAACGCCTGCTTGCTGGCATGGGTCAGGGTCGGGTCAGGCAGGTTGCGGCATAGCCAGGCGGCGAGTTGCACCTCGTCCCAGTGGTCGGGGCGGTACGCCAGTCCGAGGTCGCGTTGCAGTTCGGCAATGAAGCGGGCTTGCAACGTACCGGTCGCCGCGTCTATGTCGATTTCCCCACCGTCGGCCACTTGATCGGCGGCGTTCAGGGTCAACCGGTCTTCAGGGTGCAGATGCGCGTCGTAGGGCGAAAGCGTCCACGGGTAATCCAGTAGTTCCGGGTCATCAAACGGTGCCAGTTGGCCTTGGGTCATGATGGCGAGGTGCGGCGCACGGAAAGGAATGCCGCGTTCGGCGGGGGTCTGGAAAAAGGCGAGTGCCTCGGCGCGTTGCGTGGCGGCGGCTTCGGCAATGGCTTGCCGGGCGGGTGGGCTAGCGACCGTGTCCTGGACGGTGTGCGTTTCGGCGGCGGAAAGCGGTTGCGTAATGGTTAGTGTCTGGTTCAGCGCATCCCAGGCCAGTTTGGCGCGGAGTGGTTGGGGTAAACCGTGCAGGTCTGGCGTTTCCAGCAAGGCGATGATGGCCGAGGGGATGACGCCGGGTTCCAGGGGATGATCCAAATCCAGCGGGGCTTGTTGAATGTTGGAGGCGGTGACGAAGGCCTGGACTTCGCGGCGCTCGAACCCGGCACCTTGCACCAGGCGGTCACGCAACGCATTGGCGGTCGCGGCGAAATCACGCGAGACCACGAAGGCGTAGGACTGGTTGAGGGCGGGATGGGCGCGATGCCGGGCTTGAGGTTGACGCAGAACGCGACCCAGCAGTTGTTCGACAGCGGTCGCGGAATGCAGCGCGGCCATGCTGACCAGCAGGTAGGCAAACGGGCAATCCCAACCTTCCGCCAGCGCCTGTTGGGTGATGAGGTACTGGACCGGGCAACGCTCGTCGGCGATGCCTTCGGCATAGTCAGCGGCGATTTTCTCCAGACCTTTTTCCTCGCCGGTCGCAATGACGATCTCTTCAGGCGGAATGCGGTGATGGTCGATTAGCGCTTGCCGCACCCGTTCGGCGTCCAGCGTTTCCACGCCCTGCCGGCGCTTTTCAGCCTGGATCAGCACGATGGGCCGCAGGTAGGCCGCGCCAGCCCGTTGTTCCAAATCGGCCAGCACCTGCAATTCGTTGCGGCGGGCAATGGCGTCGGCCAGGCATTGCCGCCAGTCCGGTTCAGCGACCAGCAGAATCGGCAGCTTGATCATCTCCTCGATTTTCAATTCAGCGGCAGACACGCTGTGCAGGACGTTGCTGGGGGTTTTCACTGTGTCCGGGGTGGCGGTCAGTTCCAGAATGCCGCTGGGCCGGAAGCGGGCCAGGGTGTCAAACGCCAGATCGGTGCGGCTGTTGTGGGCTTCGTCCACGATGATGAACGGTCGGCGCAGGCGTAGCAGGTTAGTCAGCGAGTAAGGGACGATATTGTTGTCGGTGAGCAGAGTGGTGCATCAACGCCCCGCTGGATTCGTAGACCTTGCGGTTGTCGGCATTTTCGACCTGGAACGCCTGCCGGGTCGCGACAATGACCGTCGTGGAGGTGTCGAGGGTGGCGCGGGTCAGGCTCTGCGCCTGTTCTAGGTCGAGTACGGTGAGCGAGCCAGCCCGTTGCAGGGCGGCATGGTAGGGATGGGTGCAGTTTTGCAGCGCATTCAGCGTTTGGTCGCGGATAGCGCGGGAGGGCACCAGCCACAGGATGACGCTGTGCGGGGTGCGTAGCAGGTGGGTGTTGATGAGGGCGACGCTGCGGGCGGCCAGCCAGGTTTTACCGCCGCCGGTGGGGAGGCGGAGGCAGAAATAGGGCATGTCGGGCGGGAAGCCGGTCAATGAGCGGTAAGGCAGTCCCCAGCCCCAGAGTCGTTCCGTAACGGTGGTGAAGGCGATGCCGGGACTGGGCAGTTCGTGACAGGCGCGGAAATAG